>Ga0209443_1000314_pt1 | contig 32928 bp, 33 predicted proteins | sample LauGreBMM110DCMD_2_FD_187571 | JGI IMG/M metagenome (GOLD analysis project Ga0209443, IMG submission 187571) | Freshwater lake microbial communities from Lake Michigan, USA - Su13.BD.MM110.DCMD (SPAdes) (version 2) | ecosystem: Environmental > Aquatic > Freshwater > Lake | place: Lake Michigan... | reverse complement strand
CTTTTTGTTCTGGTTCTTTTTGTTCTGGTTCTTTTTGTTCTGGTTCTTTTTGTTCTGGTTCTTTTTGTTCTGGTTCTTTTTGTTCTGGTTCTTTTTGTTCTGGTTCTTTTTGTTCTGGTTCTTTTTCTTTTGCGTTTAAACTTAATGATCCAAATACGGAAGCCAACGATTCAAACACTCCTTTTGGTTTTTCATCCGCTTTTGTGTCAAATAAAGAAGCTACTTTCGTTACTTTATCCCCTTTAAATTCCCACGTTTCCGGCGCTGTTTTTGTCGGGAGCATCATTGTTTTCGGAGGCTCTATTATTGTTTTTGGAGGGGGCTCCGCATGGATCACTACAGTGCCTGTTATTTTTTTTCTTCCTACTGGTTTCAATGCCACTTTTTCGGCATCCTTTTTGGCTGTTTCTTCTTTTCTAACCAATTCTTTTCTGGCTTTTTCTTCTTCTTTCAGCACTTTGGCAGCAGCATTTTTGTTCTCTTTTATCTCCGCCCGCTCTGCTGCTTTTCGGAGCCTTTCCTCTGCTTTCTCCGCACTTAAAATTTCTTTTGCCTCGGCAGTAGGAAAACAGTCGCCGCGACTGGCGACATACATAGTTCCTTTTGGGCAGTTCCTTTTCCTGGTTTTATTGGCGGTAGAGGGTTTGGGTTTTACAATGTCATTCTTTTTCGTCTTGTGTTTATCTAAAGATTCTGTTTCCATTATTTATAATGAATTGACATTATTTATTTGGGGAAGGAAAACAACCTCGTGGCGTTCAAACATTCAGAAACGTTTTTAATAAGCGCGATTTTTTCCAGATTATAAGGCCGGATACAGTCAACACATTGTGATATTGTTTTCCATTCCATTTTGCTCACTTCACTTTGCTGATAATTACCGTACAGTAAACTTTCCTTGTAGGGAAGGAACATGATGTAATATTTGTGTCTATAGGAATAATAGTTGGAGCCAGTAAAGACTTCTTCCATCGGAATAATGTTTCTTATATTCACCAGTTGTGTGGCTGGATATCCGGTTTCTTCTGTGAATTCTCTCACTGCACAATTATAATCACTTTCCAATGCATTACGTCTTCCTTTAGGAAAGCCCCATTCGGGTTCAACCCATATTGCGCTCTTGTTACTTTCTATAATCAAATCTCTCAAATCATATGTTTCCCCATTATACGTCGTTCCTTTTATTAACTGGAAAATCTTTTCTTTCAAATTCTGAATCATGCCGCCTTCACGTATGATTGTGTATTTTTTCATCAACGTTTCTTTTTCGTATTGAGTCATTTGCGCAAACATGTTCAGAATATACATTTTTTGGTTCACGGAAAACTTTCCTCTCATAAAATCAATAAATCCTAAAGTGTCTTTTCTCCGAATCATCAAAAACTCGGGTTCTTTATTGTGGTAGTTATATCGAAAACAAATAATTCCAATACTGGTAATAGGCGCTTTACATATATTATGTAAATGCCCACATTTCCCACAGTTATTGCAAAAGAGATCATTTCTATACATATTCATCCTTCAATTTCGTGTAATATCCTAATCATAAATTTTTATATAGGTTTTTAAAATGTATGTGTTTTTTCATTTTACGAGATATTTTTATGTTATATTTTGTCCTACCACTTTTTCCCCGTCGTATTTTCCTTGTTGATTTAATTTGTTTTCTTCCGCCATTGACGGCCGGAATTTTTATTTCACCTATTTTTTCAATAGTATTAGAAAACACATTTAGAGCGTTTTTAATATTTTCCTCACTATTTACAACGACTATTTTTAAGTCTTTGTGTTTGGGGGTACTATAGTGTCTTTCCAAAGACTCAATGCTTGTTTTTTGTTCTTTAAAATCAGTTATATTACTGATTTTCCCGTTATCAACTGAATTATTATTAGAATGTAAATTTATACAGAGACAAATTGAATATACAATACAATATACATCAGGTTCAAATATATATAAAATAAAACTACCTGATAAAAATGAGTATATAAAATATTCAACCGCATCAAAAAAAATATATATGAATAAAAAATGGCACGATAACGTATATTTAGATAGTTTATTATATGGAAGAGTATATTTAATAATTCCATTTTCAGATAAAGACCAAATTAAATCATATGGAGGAATATGGGATAATACACAAAAAAAGTGGTATGTATCTAATAATAATGAAAATATTGTAATTATATTGAATAAATGGAAAGAAATTAAATTTAATTAGACTTATGTTTTGTATCCATATGTAATTTAAATAACCCTTTTGAAAAATTACCAAAATCACATGATTCACAATAATATTTAAACTCTTTTTTTCTCTCTTCTTTATTTGAGTGATTATTTAAATAATGAAGTTTCATATTTGTTGAACTTGTAGTGTTATATGTACATAATTTACATTGTGGTTCTAATTTTTTATCCTTACGAGGTTTTCTTTTTCCATTATTTTTATGTTTTTCACATTCCAAATGTTGTTTCCAGTGTGCTTGATATAAACACTTATAATTACACGTTTCGCAATTATATTTTGTTTCGGTTTCATTAGAAGTTTCCATTTTTATAAATATATACAATTTATATTTAAATGTTTTGCGTTAAAATTACTTAAATAAAAGTAGTATAATACTATATAAAATGAAAGTTAAGAAAAAGAAAAAGGAGGATTTCAAAGAGTTTAGGAATAATGAAAAATCTGCTTACAAAACTTTCAAGATACCTTTAAAAACGATTTTGTTAAATCGTGATACAATTCAACCTGTTATAAACAATTTGGTTTTTGAAATGAATGATTTAGTTATTCATACTTATCAATTTATTCGGTTATATGTGTTGCATCAATACACAAATCATAATCCGTTGTCTGAATTAGACGATACATTCATTTTGTATTGTATCAAAACATTAGGCAGTCGTGATAATAGAGGTAAAAAAGGGAAGGATACTGAACTTTTAGAAACATTAGAGCAATTCTACAAAACCGAATACCAACCTTTATTGAACCATGTAAAAATCAATTTGAAAAACACTACCTTTTTACTACCTTATTTAGCAACGCAAATACACACTTCTTTATCCAATAATACGCAAGAGCATTTTATCCAACATTTTTTACGATTTATAAATAAAACCACAAATGAAATTACAGAAGATAAAGCAATATTATTTCAATTCAAAAAGAACCTTATGGAATTAACTGAAACTGATATTATGTTTACAGAATGGAAAGAAACGCACTTACAACATATCATTCCGCAAAATATCAAAAAGTCAATTCATTATGATGTAAAGGTAAGACCATTTGATTATTTGAAAGGAATGTTGTATATGAATGAAATATTAGAAAAACAAGAAAGTAAATTGTTCCAACCATTACCATTACGAACCAATATTATTCCAAAGCATATTATTATAGATACTGCAAGTTTGATAAACCTATTTTGTCCTGAAAAGGACAAAGATGGTAATAAAGTCAAAAAGGGTGAATTATTAAGTAATGTAAAAGACAATCAAAATGAAGTATGGTGCAACTTTTTAGATTTGAAAAATAAAATATTCAAGAATAAACATTATCAGTTTCATAACCAAATCCAAACTGACGGAGTTTCGTGTTGCTTATTATTTATTAGAAAAGATTTGAAAGATAAAAAATGGGGTGCAAGAGTTCCAGTTTTACAAGAACAAGATTTCTACAATATTGAGGATTTATCAAAAGAACAATTAGACACTTTGAAGGAAAGAAATATTGTAGGTTGTGATCCAGGAAAACGCAGTTTGGTTTATATGATGGATAAAAATGGGAACAAACTACAATACACGGCGCCGCAAAGGAAACGAGAAAGTAAAGCAAAGTGTAATCAGCGTATTCTGTTATTGGAAAGAAAGCGAAACGGAATTATTGAAAAAGAAACTATATTATCCTTTCAAAATAGTAAATCAGTTGATTATGAAAAGTTCAAATTGTATCTGGTTGAAAAAGATAAATTAAACAAAGAAACAACCGAGTTTTACAAACGAGATACATGGAGAAAAATGAAATTTAGACAATATAGTTATGGTAAGAAAAGCATAGATACGTTTTTGAATAAAATTAACGAAACTTTTGGAGAAAATATCTTAATTGGTTATGGAAATTGGAGTAGGCCAACACAAATGAAACATTTTATGCCTACGATTAATAAAGGATTAAGGAAATTAATTCATAAGAAATATGATACAATCACTATTAATGAATGTAATACAAGTAAAAAGTGTTGTGATTGTAATAAAGATTTAGAGTATTATAAGGATAAGGAGAATAAAAAGGTATTTCGTCTGTTGAAGTGTTCTAACTGCGTGAGTTGCGAAAACAAAAAAATCGTATTTAGAACACGAGATGCTAATTCCTCAATAAACATAATGAAATTAACGCAATCTTGGATAGAAAAACAAGAACGACCATTATGTTTTCAAATTTCGTCTTTCACATCTTCAAATAAACAAAAGGAAGATGAAAAAGTAAGACCATCGTAGGTGAAATTCCTACTATTGATTTTACATTTTTTCTTATTTTTTTAGCGTCTATAATGGGCGTTTTAAATGTGCAAAGGTGTAAATAAGAAAAGGTGTAAAATATATGAAAGACCTGAAATCCGATATCTGGTTGCCATCCTTTTGGTTTTTTATGTATTCCACGGCACATGCCTATCCGGACACCCCCAATAAAATCACTAAACGGAAATATTACGAATTTGTCCAGAATCTCCCACTGTTTTGCCCCAATGCAGATGTCCAGAAAAGATTAGTCCGTATTCTCGATATATTCCCAGTGACCCCTTACTTAGATACCAAAGATTCCTTCACGTATTGGGTACATTTCATTCAAAATAAAATGGACAACGAATTAGGGAATGATGAGCGCACCTACTTCCAGCATTTAGACATTTATTACAATAGTTACTTACCCAAAACCTTCCGACTGTCGGAAAAATTCGGTATTCAAAAAAAACACATCGTTTTAGGTATTCTAGCCGTACTGGCCATTTTCATATTCTACTATACAAAATAAGTCTATCCATATGTAAATATGAGAATAGAAATAGTCATTTTGTTAATCACGGGACTGTTGATAGGAAACATTTACACCGACGGCAAAATCTTGAAAAGTCTGTTTTCCTATAAAAAATACTACCAAATGGCAGGGATTGCATTTGGAGGGATCATGGCGTTCTGGCTTTTAAAGAAGAATCCTCAGAAAGCCGGGGAAATGATTTCTGCGTCTCACGAGTACCTCAAATATTTACCGGTTGACCAAAATACATCGAGCATTATTTCGCCCATACTCGACTTTACTTCGAAACAGAACTTCTCGAGTGATATCGGAAATGGTACGACGGATCAAGGTCATTCGTTTAATATGGTAAATATGCTTATGCCGGGACATAAACAAGAAGGCAGACTGAGACATTCCGGGAAAACAGGTACGAAAAGATCCGTGAGTGAAACAAAGAAAAAATTCGTGGCTGCCCAGCAAAATTGGAAGTGCGGAGACTGTGGAGAAACCCTTTCTGCGTGGTTCGAAATCGACCATACACTCCGTTTAGAATATGGTGGAAGCAATCATATTGACAATTTAGTCGCTCTATGTCGAGAATGTCATGGAAAGAAAACCACAATAGAAAACCTTTGATAACAAAATAGCCTCACCTAATATAGAAGGAAATACATAAGATGGCTGCTTTTCTGGAAATTCCAGAGATCGATTGGGAGAATATAAAGGACGCGAAATGGTTTAAAAACGCGATCTCTTATTTAGTCTATTTTTTGTTTATTGCTTATTTCGTATTTATATTTATCATCTCTTCCAGAGATGAATCCGCCCTTGACAATAATAAAAATGTTATGTACTTGCTCGGTATTGTTATCCCTTTAGTCGCATTTATTTATATTATTTTTACACACATAGGCGACACCCAACATATGTTTTTATTTGCATGCATGGCATTTGTTCTATCGATATTTTTACTGAGATCGGCGATTCCTTCATTTGATAAATTTTTAAACGATATCATATTGTTTTTCACCAACTACAGAACTATACCAAGGCTTTCGGATGAGACTTCTTTCCTTATCACGGTATCTCTCAAGTTTCTCCTCTTTATGATCGTTGTGGTTTTCCTGTCTATTGTGTTTTATGTATTTTTCGACGAATCGTTCAAACAAAAAGGGAAAATGAGCGTCTATTTCTATGCTATCTTCTTTATTCCGTGCTTGGTAAGTGACTATTTTACATACTTGTTTAACGAAGTGCGAACAACGCCGGTGGTTGTTTTTTCTCTCATCCTTTTAGAAATTCTACTCGTGTTGCTTTATGTATATATCCCAAAACTTCTTTCCAAAGTGGTGCTTACTAACAGCAAACAGCTCCTGAGTGAGCCGATGGAACTTTACACCAAAAAAAGAATAGGACATGTAGACGATTTCTACAACACCACAAAAGATTTGAGAGATATACGAAAGACATTTAAGAGCGACGAACCCACATTTTTAAAGAACTACTCTTTGTCCATGTGGATTACTATAAATCCGCCCACGTTTTCCGAAGTTACAGAATGTATGATTTTAAGGCTTGGATCAGATGACAGTGATTTTGTTTGTGACGCCAGCAAAAACTGCATGAATGTTTCACACTACGAACTGGATAATCCCAGAGTAGGCGCACCCTATGTAGGATGTAAGGGAAGTAAATTAAAAGTGGTTTTTTCGAATAATGTCTATCATCCGAAAGAAAAAGGTTCAACAAAGGAAAGGATAGATGCCGATAAATTAGCTGCAGCCACGATCGAAATAGATGTTCCGTTTCAAACGTGGAACTTTTTAGTATTCAATTACCATGATAACGAAGTCGATCTATTTATCAACGGAAAGTTAGTAGAAACGAAAACTTTAGCAAATATTCTAATAGTAGAAACGAATACTTTAGCAAACATTCTACCGATCTACAAAAATACTCAGGTATTTTGTGTAGGTTCAAACACAAACTTACTACATGGAGCAGTTTGTGACGTAAGAGTACAGCCGGATATGCTAAGTCAAACACAAATCTCTCAAACATATAATTTATTGAAATTGAAAAATCCGCCAGTAAATAATATAATTTAAAAGTATAGAAATGAATTATACACTCATCGCTTTAGGAATTGTATTACTCCTCGTTATATATGTTTTATACTACGTAGTCACGAACAAGGGAAAGTTGGTCACAACAAAACTTGACTTGTCTGCTGCTGGAAACGGGTCAGTCGCTTATAAAACCTTGGCAAACCCAACTTCAAGCCGATATTCGTTTTCTGTTTGGATGTATATTGATGCATTAAACGCTGGTGCTAATAACAACACGGATATCATTAATATTAGTACTTCTGCTGCGGCTGATACAACCGGGAATTTTTTCAAATTGTACATCGACAGTTCCACCAAGCTGAAATATAAAATGCTTCCGACCGACGGTCCACAGACAGACAATATAATCATGACCAATTGTCCATTGCAAAAGTGGGTCTATATCATTGTGAGTGTAGATGGTAAGATCGTAGATCTATATTATGATGGCAAGTTGATAAAGTCCCAACAACTGGAGAAAGTCCCGAAAACGACTACTGTGGATTTCGTAATTACTTATGGCAATTGTGCAGATTCTGTATGTAAAGGATATCTCGCGAAATTCGAAAGAATCCCAGTCGCAATGGATCCTACCACTGCGTGGAGCAAGTACATGGAAGGGAATGGAGGAAACTACTTTAGTAAATTATTATCCTCTTATGGTGCTTCCTTCACATTAACCAAGGATAGTATTGATTTAAACAGATACACCCTTTTTTAGTTGAAACGTCTTCTATTATAATCTATTTGTATCATATAGATTATTATTATGGATGGAGCTCAACCGTTTATCAAACAAATGCAAGATAGAATTCCATCAAGCGGAGATGTAAAGGCAAGTCTTACGGAAAATGTTAAGGGTATAGGAGAAAATATGAACGAAATGAGAGACAATTTCAAATCCTCGATGAGTGAATTTTCCGACAAAAGCAGTCAGTCCTTTTCAGACGCGAGCAAAGAATTTTTGGATTCGAATTCTCTTTTAGCGAAATTTTCGTTTATCATTTTGGTGGTGATTATTTTCATGGTATTGTTGAAGGTGTTTATGAGTATATTGGCTTTTTATTTACTACCTCCATCTAATCCGTACATCGTCCATGGATCCCTCGGAGGCAATGATAGAGTCGTTGTCCCACAAGATCCAGCGAAAGATAATTCCGTACAAATTTCAAAGTCAAATGATCGTAGTCGCGGAGTAGAGTTTACGTGGGGAGTTTGGCTTTTTTTGAGTGAAACTGTAAAAAAAGACATGACAAATATATTCGTCAAGGGAGATGAAAATTTTGACGGGAGTTATAATATAACCAATGGTCCAGGATTATACTTAGTTTCCACTGCAGACATATCTTCCAATATATATGAGCTGGAGGTGAGAATGGACGTAATAGGAGCCAACGGTCCAAGTATTATAAAGATTGACAATATTCCTATCCAGAAATGGATTCACGTGGCAATCCGTTTGCAAAATACAGTGTTGGACGTTTATGTCAACGGTACTCTTGCAAAGAGAGAGAATATGAAATCTGCTCCAAAACAAAATTTCAACGACGTGGTAATTGGAGCAAATGGGGGATTCCCGGGAAAACTTTCTAATTTACGGTATTATGCCCATGCATTAAACGTGTTTGAGATCAATAATATTGTCATGTTTGGCCCCAATATTACTCCCAGTGTGTTGTCAGTGGATGCGAAAGGTAAATCCGGTTCATACAGTTTCCTTTCCAATTTATGGTACTCGAGCAAGTATTAATATATACATAATAAAATTCATACGGTTATTATATATATATACATTTTTGAATGGGCACTCCTCAGTTTCCGTTTGTTAATAATTGTTATTTGCGGTCTTTAAGAATGAGGTATAATAATCCTCTTCCTCGTTTAAATCTTACTTCTCCGTATCCCGACAATACAAAAGATGAACTGGATATGAGAAGAAAAGCCGAAGTCCTTAAACATCAAGGCCCACAGAAAAGCACGCAAATGAACACGCTGACAAAAAACCAGAAATTCGCTCAAGTTGTACGTGGATACAACCCTGCACAAAAAGCACTGAGGACGAATAGATATACCCTTGAGCAAATGTCTTTCTGTGACTCGTCGAATAACCGGACTCTATCCTCTTCCTCTGATGTACCGGGGAAACCCATTTTCCTGTATATGGACCCAGCCATTCCTCTTTATAATTACGTGAACGAATACAGAACGTACAGTAACCAGCCGAGACCCGTTGGCGAAGTTCTGCCTTGGCGATTTTTTGCCGATGAAAGTGCGACGTCCATTGAGTCAGCAATAGAAACAAACATTGGAGTGTTGGAAGTATTGAAAGATATTACGTCGGAGTTAACTAATTTTACGATAAATATACCTGGAAATAACTTCTCCAGCAACGATGCCATTCTTCTCACCGTAAAATTCGGCAACCAACAAGTTTCCTACTCGAGTTCTGGTGTAAATCCTCCCTACACGTACGTAATTACCCCGTCGAACATTTATATAAGTAACATACAGTTGTACACCATCGATGGATTTTTTTACGAGTTTTTCGTGAAACTTGACGATAGCAATCCTTTGTCTTCGACCACGTTAGCTATAGTAGGTAATGTCACGATAACTCAGGTATAATCATTTAATGTTTTAGGTTGGGGTTCATGCACATCTCCTCGTTTGGAAATACTTGTCCGGACATACATTTGTCGCTTTCAGAAATAGAAATACATCCACGCTTGTTTTGATATTCACCTGCTAAACACCATTTTGTTTTCAGAGATGACCTTGATTTTTGTATATTATCTTCGGGGATATCAGGCTGAGGTTCATTTAACGTGTAACTTTTTTTTCGTGATCCAACATCTGCCTTACCGATCAATAAGTTTCCTACCTCTTGCACTGCTCCTTCCGCCAAATCAATTCCACCCTTGGACACATCCGCGGTTATTTCGGCGGCTTTATTGATAGCCTTCCCAGAAGAATCTCCTATGAAATCAAACAAAAACGAGAATACCGGGGAAAAGAAATCAACTCCTGATTGTACTCCATCCCCGATAATGGTGATCAAGTTGATTTTCACATAAGCTAATACGATGACAACCAGTAGAATAATGATGAATAGGGTTTTTAAATCAAAAGAGAACAACGAATCACTTAGAGCTCGGGTGTTCCCCTCCTCTGAATAATCTGGCGGTTTGATGGAAAATGGACGGGCGATTTCAAAATTCGAGTTTGCAGTTCTGGTAGTGGCCGAATTCCGGTTTTCTTCTAAAATATTCATTATAAACTATACTTTGAAATAAATTATTTAGAGAAAAAGACATTAAATATACGTTATTGTATATAATATATAATAGACTCCTCTTTATAATGACCATATTTTCTCTTTTAGAAAGTTTCTTTTTTTTGTTCCTCGGTATTTCGTTCGTTTTAGTTTTGTTGATGGTCTATCATTTCAAAAAAAAAATAGACGCGATTGAGAAGAAAAATGAAACGTTGCAGGATATTTGCAAAACAATATGCGAGGAATTGGATTTTGTAAAGTCGCACAAGCCACAAAATATAGACCCATTCTATTTGAACTATCATACGGTCAATAAGCAATCCGAGTATATACCTAACGTTTCAGAACTCTTCAAGACCATCTTGGTATCGTCGGGTAATACTACGAATCCTCCTGACGCATTAGAGATTCAAAACTATGAAAACGAAGAATTAGACGATGTACATAGTTACGATGGGGAAGACTTCGAATATCATGAAGAAAGCGACAATACGACTACTTCGTCGGTGCAAGAAGTTGAAGATTTTTTAGAAGAGAACCCTGGATTTTTCCAAGAGGTTATGTTACATGTTCAGAAAATGGATCCGTTTGTCAGACCAACTTTAGATGACGATTCGAGAGTAGAAGAGATCCACGACGAAGAAATCGAAGATCAAATCGAAGATCAAATCGAAGATCAAATCGAGGAGGACCAAGAAATCAAGGTCGAGGAAATCAAGGTCGAGGATCAAATCGAGGAACAAATCAAGGAGGACCAAGAAATCAAGGTCGAAGAAATCAAGGTCGAAGAAATCAAGGACCAAGAAATCGAAGTCGATAATCAGGAAGCCAAGGAGGAAGAAGAGCAAATCCCAAAGGACGAAGAAATAGTGCAGAGCGAGGATACCCAGAATAAGTTGGGGAACGAGGAGACGCCTTTAGAAGATGCGGATACAAAGGCCACTAAGGCGGCATTACAAAAACTTACCCTTCAAATGCTTCGAACAATGGTCATTAAAGACGGTCTGTGCACAGACCCTTCTAAACTGAAAAAAGTGGAATTAATTCAAATCGTTCTAGATTCTCATCAATAAGCCAAGTAGGCTTTAGGAAAAATATGCAGTATTCATATATTATATTTTTATGTTTGGATTTTTAAAATCAGACAAAGGACAACAACTCGATACCGCATATCCCAGCCTACAATTACCCAATACAGGATATCAAACAAATAATCAGTACAATAAATTCCCTCCATTGATGCATGACGGCCGTTCCGTTCTTGCTTCTTGGCAGCCAGAAACAGTGATCAATGAAGATGTATTGAAAAGTGAAGGAATCCAAACCAACTGGCAATATCGCCAGTTTATGACAGCAAATAGTCAAAATATCCGCGAAAAAATGTTCCATGATGCACTCAATGATGGTGGGATCATGTCAAATCAATATAGTCATGATACCTTTTTTACTCCTCCCAAATCGTATTCTTCTATTCATGATCCGATTTCACATATTCAAGCTATACCAAGCGATCTTAAAGAAACGTATCTGACCCGCGAACAATTACAAGATAAACTTGTCGTCCCATCTCTCACCCAGGAACAATTGGTGAGACAATGGCAGGATGCGAAAAAAGAAAGACCTTCATAGGAATAATAATACTCAAGATATCATCATACTTTTTTGAGTATTACTTTTTTGACTAAAGAATATAGAAAGACTATCCATTGTAAGGTACAAGCGTCATGTCTCAATCAACAAAACGTCTATTGAGTTTTGACGTTGGAATAAAAAATCTGGCGTATTGTATTTTAGACGTGAATGCTGAAAAAATAACGATAGTGGATTGGAACGTACTCAATCTTTGTGACAGCACCTCCTCCTCATCACCAACCCCCATCGCAGTTTGCAGTGAAATTCTGAAAAACAAGAAACCCTGCGGGAAACAAGCAAAATATAAAAAACAATCGGTATGTATGTGTGAAAAACACGCAAAATTGTCTCAGACGTACGTGTTACCCGAGCCATGTAATTCTCTCGGAGCTTTGAAGAAGAAAAACGCAGAAGAAATCAAAAACTTGTACCAGAGTCTTCTTGCACCCGACCACCACCTCCCTAAAAAAATAGATATGATCAATGAACTGGTAACGTTTCACGCAAATCGGTCGTGGGAATCTATTAGTATAATAAAAAAAAATGCAAGTACGGTGGATCTCATATCGGTGGGTAGATCGATGTACAGCCAACTCTCTCGAAACGATATTATGAACACAGTTACACATGTGATTATAGAAAATCAAATAAGCCCAATCGCAAATAGAATGAAAACGATTCAAGGAATGCTGGCACAACATTTCATCTCTTTGGGTATCGAGAATATTGATTTTGTCTCTTCTGGAAACAAACTGAAGAATTTACAGGAAATTTCAGACGCAACGACACCTTATCAAAAACATAAAAAAGATGCGGTCATTCACTGTAAAGCGATTCTCGCAGAAATGAGAGAAGACAAATGGATCATTTTTTTCAGAGACCATGCCGCCAAGAAAGACGATTTAGCGGACTGTTTCTTGCAGGGTATTTGGTTTTTGAAAAAGAAGTAATAATAGGATATCACTCTATTGGAAAATAAATAAAGTAATATACAATGCGTACAACTTAAAAATAACTAATGTATTTAGATCATAAATGGAAGTCGTCGATATTGATTTAGATAATATTCCAATGAGTCAGGATACCAATCCATCTTCTTCTTCTTCTCGTCCGTCGGTTTCTTTTGGAAGTGGTATCGAATTGTTAATGAACGAGAAGAAAAAATCATCTTCTACCTCGACCAAGATCAATTTAGACGATTTGGATAACTTGGAAAACGAACTGAACGATTTATCCACTTCTGTCCCTGAAACTTCTGGTGGTGGAGGAGATTCTAAAATGTTGAGTGGTTTAGGCGGTTTTAAGAATCTGTTTTCTTTTGGTGGTGGAAAGGATGATTCGTCATCGTCTTCTGCATCTGCAAAAGATGCGAACCCAATTCACCTCGGTCAGGCAACGAAAGAGTCGTCTTCATCCAGAACCTGGGACGGATTTTCAAAAGTGAATGAAGATATTCCGAAAGAAGTGAGGAGTTCCTCGGCCAACATGTCCGACCGAGATAAAAGACGAAAAAAAAGAATTATGATAAAGAAACTCGAAGAGTGGGCAGAGAAGGGAACCTACAAGAATGGAACTCAATTCAACATGGAGTCAAATTTCGAGGAGGTGGAAGATGAATACGAAGGCGCATTGGAAGAAAAACGGAAAAAAGACAGTATCAAACTACAAGGATGGTGGTTTACCACCGTCGTGAGTACAGTAGAATATGGAAATGCAATGTTGAACCCTTTCGATCTCAATTTGGATGGATGGGGAGAACAGGTCAGCGAGGATCTCGACAGTTACGAGGAAATCTTTTCTGAATTGCATGAGAAATACAAAGGAGGGAAAATGTCTCCCGAGGTATCTTTGTTGCTAAGATTAGGATTTTCGGCCGCGGTCGTGAACATGAGTAATAAAATGTTGAGTTCGGCCACTCCAGGATTTAATGATGTGATCAAACAAAGCCCAGAACTTATGAAAATGTTTTCGAATGCAGCAGTGGAGACTATGAGTAAGCAAAACTCGGCATTTGATTTTGCCAAGTCGATGATGAACCAACCAGAAGAAGTAAATAAAAGTCACGGACCTCCACCTTCGCCTGTAGAAACGAAGAATCAGCCACCTCCTTCGCGCCCAGGTGCCATGCAATTTACACAAAACTTTAGTAACCGACCAGATCTGGCGGCTGCATCATCCGGTTTCGGAAATCAGCGACCCGAAATGAGAGGACCTCAGGCCAATCCCGATATAGAAAAATTATTATCTGGACTTAAATCGAAATCGCCTGAACCAACAAGATTACCTGAACAAAGACAACCTGAACAACAGATACCAACAGAATTTCAACCCCAAATGAATGGAGGCGAGTCTATCATTAGCGTCAGTTCTCTAAAAGATTTAGAAGGAACCACTCTCCCGAAAAAAGTGAAAAAAAGACAAAATACTTCCAATAAAAATACAGTCGCGCTCGACATTTGATTATAAAACGTTGGATTCCCTAAACAAATATAAATATACTGTTCATATTTATATCATGGAGTGGTTCTGCTCATCCACGCGTTTTAAAAACTATATCTATTTTCTCGCCTTGCATATATATCGTTCCTTTCTGATATGGCTGTATAAAATATTTGTCAAACCGTTGGAAATGGTGGTGGATAAATTTCTAAAAAACGAGCCGACTGAATCACAGTGGGTCCAGTTTTATTCTCTCACTACATGCTCTTATCTTTCAGATGTCGGGTTAGAGAATCATTCATTTGATTCGATGGAAACCTATCTTTGTCCTCTGACAAACTGTTTTGATGTATTTGTCCAGAACGAATACAAACTTTTTATTAACCATTCTTTAAGACAGCCGGAGTATGATTCTGAGTTTGAGCAAGTCCCGGAGATAATTGAAACCCTGTTTGTGGTGAGGAAAGATGATCAATATGTTTTTCGCACGTTAAAACAGTCGGTTAAAAAGGAGTCATTTATCTTTCCGGAGAAATCAGACATTCAATTCGTCATTATCGAATATAAACATCCGAAAATGTATGATAAATTAGAACTGAAAATACCAGACAGTTTTTATGTAGAGGGGAACGAGATATTAAGTCCCGCATTTATTCAAAGAATGTTGCAACTGCAACGAAATTTTTATGTATTCGACTTTGACTACGAAGTTGTTATTATTGATGACGATCTGGAATGCAAAAAAATACATTATAACAATTACGTGAAAATAGAAAAGACTTCTTACAGCATATGCACTTTTACAGTAGAAGGAATATTAGATGAGGAAGAAGAAGAAGAAGAAGAAGAAGAAGAAGAAGAAGAAAAGGAAGAAGAAAAAGGTGCTCTGGAAATCGTATCCGCTGAAAATGTACCCCCACCTTTATCCAACTCGTTTGTTGTTGTATGCTGTATATTAATGGGGAGTGTATTCCCTTTAGCGCAGATTTTGAACGATCGATGTAGATTTATTGGGTGAATTGGTTGTTGTTTAGCGTATTTGGGAAAATATCTCTTTATAATGTATATTATGATTCCTGAATTTCCGAAAATAGTCGGTGGTGATAAGGGAAAGAAAAAAGGTTCCTCTGCATGTGTTTATTTAACTGAAGAACAATGCAGATTCCCTTGTCGTAAAGTAAGGTCGAAAAGAAGTAACGGAAAGGGCAGATGTAAGACCATGTTCTCGCAAAAACAATATTATGGAAAGAATGAAAAACCACGAAGAAAACGTTCAAAACCAAAAGAAGAGTCGAAGAAATCTTTGGAAAACTTGAAACCTTTGGAAAACTTGGCCGTCTATAACAATGATATACTACAGCCGGTAAATACACCGGAAAAGGAAGAACCGTATGTACCACAGGAAGCGGATGAATCTACACCTGAACCTGTGGTGGCAAAACCGGAACCATCTGCGGAAGTGGTTCAAGAACCTGAATCAGATGACGCCTCAAATGAGACTAATAATACGAATGATGTGACCCTAAATGACGAAGCAGCTCCAACAGACGCAGAAGCTCCAACAGACGCAGAAGCTCCAACAAGTGTTTTCACCCAAATTGCAGATACAGTGAAAGGTATTATGGCACCTAAAGAAAAAACACCCGAAGAAGAAGAAGTAAAAGGCGGGAAAAAAAGAAAACGAAGAAAATCAAAAAAATCATCTCGCAAAAAAAAGGCAGTCTCTCGTAAAAAAACAACCTCACGCTAAAAAACCAAAAAGAATATAAAGAAAAGACTATTGTATTTATTATATAGTATTAAGATGAGCGATACATCCGATTCTCACTCTACTATTTGTTCTTCACATTATTTGAAAGACAAATGGACTTTGTACTGTCATTTGCCCAGTGAAAAAGATTGGAATCTTTCTGGCTACACCGTTATCTTAAGCGATATTGATACGGTTGAAACAACGATTGCAATTAATAGAGCCTTGACTGAAAATATAATCAAGTACAGTATGTTGTTTTTTATGAGAAGAGGTGTAACTCCTATTTGGGAAGATGAAAAAAACAAACATGGTGGCTGTTTTTCCTATAAAGTGATTAATAAACATGTGATTCAGGTATGGCGACATATGATGTATATGCTCGCAGGCGAATCGTTAGGGTTGAATACAGATTACAATAATTGTATCAATGGAATCACCATCTCGCCGAAAAAAAACTTTTGTATTATTAAAATTTGGTTAAGAGATGCGAATCATCAAGATCCTAAAATGATAGACAATATTGAAAACCTAACTAAACACGGCGCATTATTTAAACGCCATGGAGAGAACTAAACTAATTCAAAATCAGTTTGCCATCCTTCAAACAACCGATCGCGACGTTCCCTGCGCACCCGTCTCCTTCAGAGTCGATGCAGTACTCATACACTTCCCCATTTTTTTCGAACTCATCTGATGTCCAGTATCTGACTCCATCACGAATAATCAAATATTTTTCCAACTCCGGCTCTTCTACATCTGATTTTTCTTCAACTTCTGCTACTGCAACTGCTGCTTTTACTGCTTTTTTTACGACGGCTTTTTTGACGGACGTTGTTTCTTTCTTTTTAGTTGCTTTGGCGAGAGAAGGAGGAGGAGGAGGAGGAGGAGGAGGAGGAGCAGCAGGAGTAAGAGTAACAGGTTGATAAGGTTCCTCTTTCATCTCGTCCGTAAGACTCATCATTTCTTCTTGCGCTTTTTCCTCCATTTGTTCTGGAGTCGTCGGGTTCGGCTGTTCCGCCTTCTTCTTTACTACTCTCTTCTTTTTCGGCTTTTCTTCTGCAACAGGTGCAGGAACAGCAGGAGTAGGAGTAGGAGCAACAGGAGTAGGAGTAGGAGCAACAGGAGTAGTAGCCGTTGTTTTCGTGGCTCTGGGCTTTTTTTCTTTGACTGGCTTTGCCGCAGCCGTCTCGTCTTGCTTTTTCTTTTTCATCATCGGCTTGACGATGTCTTTTTCAACAGTCTTGAAATCAACCATCTTCTCGTAAAAGATGACTTGGTTTTCGACAGAGTCATGAACGGGTAGTTTTGCGATCAGACCTATCTTCACATCTGGGGTGAACTCATCTGACTGAGTAATGTACGCCAGCAGAGCGTAGTGCATAGCCTTGAATTTCATGGGAAGAGTCTTTGAGGTCGACATGGTTTGAGAGAGTATATATGAAACAATGAAGGCGCAAAATAAATTCAATTTTGCGTTTTTAATTTCGATCCCTTTATTTTAAAATAATTCAAAAAAAAATATATAAGGTGTAAATATTCAAGTTTTCTTTATTTTATTTTTGTATGACCTTTCTAAAAACTCAATACTTTACCGCAGGCAGCGGCGACAAACATAATTTTATATCTCCCATATCCGATCCAATGTCATACTTTACAATCAGAGGAAGATCGTTTTCCAAATATATTTCTAAATTCTGAGACAAAGGGGTGCATTTAATGAAATTATTTAGGGATTTCAATGGGAATTCCCCAGACATGACCACGGAAGGATCGGGTTTTTTCCGAAATTTGATCGAGTCCATCTTATCTTCCAATACCACAGAATCTGCTTTTTGTTCCGTACGGAAAATACGCGATTTCGCAAACTGTCCTTCACACGAAAAAATAAGATCATCACCGACTGACTCAATCTTGATTCTATCCGACAATCCCGTCAAATCACGAATGATTTTTTGGAAGCCAGCACTCGGCATATAAATAATCGCGGAATAGCTGACTTCCGGCACTTCCAATTCATCTTCCTCTGGCTCAAATAATCGCAACTTGTAATTGTTACATTGCTGTATTTTCCCATTATCGTATTGCAATCCCAAGTGCGAAACACTTCCTTCGTGGTAATCTTCCTTGTCGATATACATGGAAAACAGATCGTCGTTCGATGTACTCGAAATCAACTTGAACAGATGCAGAGAATTCGCGCAAATCACGATTTTATCTGGGAAACATTCGTGTTTTTCAAACTTGAGCTTACATGCAACTAACGTCGTATGGTTCTTATCGAAGTTGATAATTTTCATGCCATCTTTATCTATAATCATCGTCACGTCCGGAACCAAATCTTTCAAGGCACTATACAAATTCCGAATAGGCGCGATTTGTATCGTTTGCATAGTAAGAACATTATTTGCTATATTCATAAGGTTGGCTATATAGTAAATATAAAACGCGTTGTATTTATATATTTTTTTTCCTAATTACTCTCTCATGCGTTCAACCATTGTCTTTATTAAAAAATCGATTATTATATGGATTCTTCTTATTTGACCAAACAAATCATCACCTACATGGGAAACAAACGGAAAATGTTACCGATGATCCAGCATATAATAGAGACCATAGAGTTGAGAGAAGACGGTAAGAAATTAACCATGGCCGATGGATTTTCGGGGTCAGGAATCGTTTCCAGGTTGATGAAAACACGCGCGAGCAAGTTATACACAAACGACATTTCCGACTACTCTTTGTCTCTCAATAAATGTTATTTATCAAACATTACCGATACAGACGAGACCGAAATAAAACGGTACATGGACATTGCAAACGAGCATGCGAAACAGAAATTGTCGTTTACTGACCCTTTTATTTCAGGGAACTGGTCTCCTTTAGGTGATGTAATATTGCCTACCGAGCGCGCATACTTCACAAAAGAAAACGGACATCGGATTGATATTTACAGGAATTATATAGAAACTCTCCCCGATAAATACAAACCGTTCTTGCTGGGCCCGTTATTAGTCGAAGCATCGATTCATAACAATACAAGTGGTCAATTCTCCGCGTTTTATAAAAACGGCAATACAGGGAAATACGGCGGAAAAAACGAAATCGATTTGCAACGTATTGAAAAACCCATCGAATTAAGTATGCCACATACTTGGAATAACGATTGCGAAGTGCATATCTCTCAAGGAGACACAAACGAATGGATTCAAAAGATTCCTCCAGTAGATTTGGTGTACTACGATCCGCCTTATAATAAACATCCGTATAGTATTTATTACTTCATGTTGAACGTGATTCAGCAATGGGATAAAAACCAAGTCGTACCCAAAACCACACGTGGTCAAGCATTAGATTGGCATAGATCTGCGTATAATAGTTTTAAACATGCGGAGAAAGAATTCAAAGAGTTGATTCGATTAACCAAGGCGAAGTATATATTGATTTCATACAATAATGGCGGAATCATACCGCTCGACATTCTGGAGGATATTCTGAAGGAACACGGCACAGTCGAAAAATTTCCAATTGAACATAGTACTTACAACCGTTTGAAAGGAATCAGCGAATACAAAAGAACGACTGAAAAAGTAAAAATAAAAGAGTTCATGTGGCTACTAAAAAAGAAGACGATTGGTTAATCGGAGTTGTTTATTATAATTTATGACAAAAGTATAATAATCAAAAAATGGAATTCGTAGAGAAACTGAAAAAAGTCGTTACGTTTTGTCCGTTCGTTGAAATATGTTACATACCCCGTAAAGAAGAATACGCACATATGAAATCGTTGCTATGGTATCGTAAATACGATTACATGTTATTTCTGAGAGATTCGAAACGATTTGTTTTCTAAATGGTGATTCAAAAAAAATAATATAACAGCACATGAATTATTTTAATTACACATCATAAAATAACTGGATTGTTTCGATTGTTTTATTTGTGATATTTACAGGGTGTATCCAGTAATTAATTTGTTCTTCCAAGGTATTTAATCGTTGTGTCCATTCCACTTTTTTTGATTTCTTTACAATGCAGATTCCATTTTTATCTTGGCCCCAGCACGAAGTTACATTTGTTCCATTTTTTATGTAATCGTCTGGGTTGAACCGTATAAACACGATAGGTCTATGTCCCAAATCTTGAGACAACTCCATTATACGCTTGTTTTCACAGCTACAATCATAATATGTATGTTGATTTTCATCTACGTCTGCAATCACAATCTGATAACCTAAATCCAATAATAAATCAGGTCTTCGTCTGGAGCAACCTCCATTGACGATTTTATCTGCGATCCATGTCATATTGGGAAACTTGGATTTCACAAATTCCACGACAGCATATTCTTTGGTTTTGTAGTTGCGCGATACTGGTTTATCTGGAAATAGGTTCATGTAACAAAAGAGACAATAACCATCGTATTTTTCTTTAACCAGCGTTGAACACCATTCGTTGAGACAAGTTTTGCTAATCACATCAACCATCCCCTCCTTTTTATGTGCTGTACAATATAACCCTTTTCTCTCGCCTGCTACATTAAATACTGGTTGTTTATTACACCATTCGTTGAGACAAGTTTTATCTTTCACATTCACCATTCCTTCTTGTTTGTGAGCTGAACAATATAACCCTTTTCTCTCGCCTGCTACATTAAATACTGGTATAATCTTACACCCTTCGTTAAGACAAGTTTTGCTAATCACATTCACCATTCCTTCTTTTTTATGAGCTAAACAATATAAGGCTGTTTTCTCGCCTGCTACATTAAATGCTGGTTGTTTATTACACCCTTCGTTAAGACAAGTTTTGCTAATCACATTCACCATTCCTTCTTTTTTATGAGCTAAACAATATAAGGCTGTTTTCTCGCCTGCTACATTAAATGCTGGTTGTTTATTACACCATTCGTTAAGACAAGTTTTGCTAACAACATACACCATTCCTTCTTTTTTATGAGCTAAACAATATAACCCTTTTCTCTCGCCTTTAATATTAAATGCTGGTTTGGTTTTACACCCTTCATTAAGACAAGTTTTGCTAACAACATCCACCATTCCTTCTTTTTTATGAGCTAAACAATATAACCCTTTTCTCTCGCCTTCAATATTAAATGCTGGTCTGGTTTTACACCCTTCGTTAAGACAAGTTTCGTGAATCACGTCCACCATCCCCTCCTTTTTATGTTCTGTACAATATAACCCTTTTCTCTCGCCTTCAATATTAAATACTGGTCTGGTTTTACACCCTTTGTTAAGACAAGTAATACACATTTGTATAATAATGATATTGATATAATACAAATGTCAAATCAATTTTATGATGTGTAGAATTTGATATGTAAAATGGTGTTTATTTCAAATTCATAAGGTTTCGCTTAGGAAAAAACAATGCCAGATTAGGAAAATCAAATTTTGCCAGATTAGGAAAATCAAATTTTGCCAGATTTCAATAGGTCTCTGATAATCATTAGATTTTCAAATACAACTCTTTCTGGAGATCGACTGACGATATGCTCTAGTTTCGCGTCCTTCGTTTTCAGTAACATGTCCATCAGGTACGGTTTATCTTCTCCTAATCGAACCGCCTCTTTATTCGTGAATTTAGCGTACTGAGCCAGGTACATTTCCTCGTTCGATCGATTCGTAGTAAAGAAATCCGCGTCCATTTTGACTTCTTTTGGCCGAATTAATGATCCAGCGTATTTTCCGGTTTTGCCTCCTGCGCTCTTGGCGATTGAGGGGTCTTTTGAAATGGCACTGTTACTATCCAGCGAGAACTTGTCATAGAAAGCCGGATTCCCAATTCTGAATTTGGACGCCTGATAATAGTGCTCTACACTATTCCATTTCTTCCCGCGCAGTTCAAACGGTTCTATCCAGAAATTCGATAACATTTTCCGCCATTCTTTTATTTCCGCGAGTTCTTTATAGTCTTGTTTCAAAGCATCTGGGATGTCTTCTCCTTTTCCTTTTCCTGGGAAAGGTTTGTCGTTGGATTTGGAATAAAACGTAAATACGATTTTATCGTTGTACATGTCTTTAACTAATGTCGGGATGCCTTTAATAAAGCTCGGAGAGGTGTATTTCAATTTTTCACCTTTTATATTCCGAATGTCTTCGTTATCGGCGATTATTTCCGCTTGGCTTTTCCCTCTTTCTTCTGGTATAATATCCGCAACTGGGATGTCGTCGGGTTTTGTTTTTTCTTTTAAAGACGACGCCTTTGTTGGTTTTATAATTATTATCGGTTTTACGGGCACCGCTGGTTTTACGGGCACCGCTGGTTTTACGGGCATCATCACTTCCATCTTATTCATATCTTCCTGTAGATCCATTTTTTGCGATGGATAACTGGCAAAAGTACGATCAGGCGCGAACCCGCGGCCATAACATACCAACGGCTCATGTTTATTATGTTTCTGTACATAAAGCTGGCAATCCATGGCGGTTTCTTTGATGACTCTCAAGAACTGGTTATTAATTTTTTGCTTCATCTGAGAGATCTCGTACAAGTACTCATCTGTTGTCACTGGAGTGTTTTCCTTTATTTTACTCAAATCGTTGATCTGTATCTCCTTGAATTTCTCATCTGTTTTGTGCTCTTCGCTCATTACGGACAAATATAAAAACACTTGTACTGTACGCAATTCAACCGGCAATGCCATGTGACTATTAATACGTCTCGCACGACCAATCACTTGTTCCAGACGAACATTGTGCCAGTATGGTTCAGTAATATGGACATATCGCGTGTTTTTCAAATTAATGCCTTCTGCTCCCGCCGCAGTAATCATGAATATTTTGATGATTTCGCCGTATAGATTATTCTCTTTGATTTTACGTAATTCCAAGGCGATGGTATCAGGTACATTATCCCAATCTCCGTTAAATACATTTCGCATAATTTCACGAACTTCTGAATCTTCTTTCCCTGTGTAAAGAGCATAACACATTCTCTCGTCGTGTTTATAGTCCAACACCCAGTTGCCGGATTCTTTTTTTATTTTAAATTCCTGGAACCCATTGGCATTTAGCACTTCCTGAAAAATGCCGATTCCCTCCATCGTCACGAAATTACTGTACAGTAAATGCAATCCTTTATGATTCGGATTCTTTATATTTCTCAACATCTCCAACATTTTCGGACTATATTGAGACAAAGCATTCGGAGACAACAGTTTACTACGGTTTTCTCTCAAATACGACATGGCGGATTCAATTTGTTTTTCGTATTCTGCGTCGTTTTGTATGCTGCTTTCTTTTTCTGGAGTATCTTTTGTTCCTCCGTCCGCGTCTTCTTCGTCCCCCTCTTTTCCAGGTTTGAATTTTGGTAACGGACGACCAGGTGGAACTGGAAATGCGAAATTACACACAGTGCGGGAAAACACGCGATAAGAACTGGCCATTTGGAATATTTCTCCGTTATTCACATCTTTCTGCATGCCACGCATGGTTTTCGATTTCTTTTCTTTTTCCAATTCCACTTTACGGACTTTGGCATAATTCCCGAATTGGTAATCGCTCATCGGCACGCGGATTTCATGAAAAGGCGAATTGTCTTTATTCATGACGAAATCTGGAAGTAGAGCCTCATTAGGACTTCTGAAATAAGACGTGAGTCCTAAAATCCGGCGACGAAGTGTCTGTAAATGCTGTAAATCACTGGAAGTATCGTTTTTATCTGAATAATTCGTTGTTTCTCCCAAATAAGTGGTTCTAAAAATCTTCTCGTCGTCGGGCAAACATTTTTCCTTCTCCACTTTCGGAGAACCATCTACAATGAGGTCATAGTCTTTCAATATATGAATGATCTGTTTTTTGAACGCGTCGTTGTCGATATTTCCTTTTTCATCTAAACGTACTCCGTATATTCCATAGCCTCCACTTTGCTTAACTCCACTCTGTTTTACTCCGCTTTGTTTTTGTTTCGTCGTAGTATTTTGTGGATTCTTAAATGCTTTCTTCACTGTATTTTTATTTGTTTGTGTAGTAGTAGGGCTATTGACATTCACGAAGCCATAAGGGTTACGCGTGACGACCAGTGTATTACGAGTATATTCAATGAAATCATACACCAAGCAATTATGTTTATCTAATATATTTCGTATGTAATCCGTCGTGATCTTCTCCGAGGTTTTCACTTCTATTTTAAACGTCCAAGTATAAATATATCCGCGTAAAATGTTAAACAACACGGCCATTTCATTTGGATAATTAATAATCGGAGTACCTGATAACATCACTATTTTGAAATTCGTCGCATCCATCAACATGTCATATAGTTTCAAGTAAATCGAGTCTTTATTTTTGGCTTTCAAATTACCGACAATATTGCTAATAAAATTATGCGCTTCGTCGATCACCATCGTGGTATGGTCGAATGGATTCTTCGTCGTTTTCGTTAGCTCATTCACTTTCTTGCCCAAGTTATTTGCATTATAATGTAGAAAGGTATATTTTTGCGAAATCATATGAGTAATTTGTTCTCTTACCTTCGTTTGATCGTCGGGATTCAAATTCTTAAAGTTCGGCGGTTTATTCACATTCACCATCCATGCGCCTTTATTTTCCTCTACTTTTTTAGGGTGAATCGTCAGGGCTTTTGCCAACACCGTTACTAAATCAGGTTTACCAGCAATAGAAACGAATTCCCAATGCTGGTTATTCCGGTAAATTAAATCGCCGCATATTTTCAATTCATATTCGTAATTTGCCCTCAACGCCGCGGGAACCATAATAACAATTCGTTTGTTATTTTTCATTCCTTCCGTTACCGCGATCGATGTACAACTTTTTCCCGTTCCTAAATTATGATAAACCAGCAGTCCACGATAAGGTGTCACGATATCTAAATAATCTCGCACTACTTTTTGATGAGTCAGCAAATCAAATTTTGAAGAGTTGTCCCCTCCTGCGTCTGCGCCATATTTCTTATACAATTCAGTAATCTTCTGGATAAATTGTGTTCGATTATTCATGTAGTATGACGAAGACTTGATTACATCCGGGATATATTTCGGCATTTGTGGAGCATACTGTCCCATCGATATTTGCGAGAGATCATATTCTTTGGCCTCTTTCATGGCCGTTTTTCGGATTTTCGGGGCAAGAGGTTGTTCCGCCAACGGTTTCAACGTTCCTCGTACAAATTCTCTCAGAAGTTGCCGAAGCCACATGAGTTCTGTAAATTCGATTTTCTTTTGTTTATTGACGCGATAAAATAAATGTGCGTCTTTGGTGGCCTCCAGTATAATGGCCAATTCTGGATGTTGAGTGAATTTTGCATAAAGCGCATGAAACAATTCTTTCTTTTCACGCGACTCGTAATCTTCGTCTATTTTCAATTTCTGGTTTTCGTGTCTTTGCGTTTTTTGGATTTTCACCGCATTTTCGTATTGTTCAAATGCATCGGCAATAGAATGATTCCTGTACTGAGCAGCAATCAAAAAATGATTCACGTTTTGCCATTTCATTTCGTCTAAAGTAAAAGGCGCATCAAAAGAATTGCATAAACATTGACGCCACTTTGGAATTTTCGCCAAGGCGGCGAATTCGGGGATACGCACTTTCGGAATGGTTTCACTGGGTTCTTTCCCTGGCGGTTTCACTTCTTCTTTTTCTGAGCAAATGATAAATACCGTATTGATGTCCATGATTATTTTTTCGTTTGCGGTATATTTCGGCTCTTTCGGAAGTTCCACTTTTTTCTCGTCGGATACTATGACTCCTGTCTCCTCTTCGTCATTTTCTTTTGTCATTCCATTTTCGGCGGCGTCTTCTAACTGAATGTGTGCATTCTCCAATTTTCTCCCTTTTGTTGCATACTCTTTGTTTTCCTCTTTACCTTCCTCTTTCTTTTCCTCTTTACCTTCCTCTTTCTTTTCTTCGTCCTCGTCCTCGTCTTCCTCGTCCTCGGAATCTGATCCTAATATGGAATCGATCGTGTTTTTTGTTTTTTTTGGTCGTTTAGGCAGTTTGGCATCCTCATCCTCATCCTCATCCTCTTCTTCATTTTCTGGTGAATCGACTGGAGCACAAGATTGCACTAAAAACCCGTTTGATTGTAATCTGTTCAATATAAGATCACGTTCTACGTATTTATTATCCCCAATTTGATTTTCAATGATTTTGGAAAGAGAAAGTCCGTCAACCTCGGGAGAAGATCCAATTTTTTCGTTTAACTGGGCGTGGGTAACTGGTACAGGCTTCAGTTTTAATATTTCTAAAGGTTTAAAGGGTACAACAACATTTTCAGTATTACTCCCTCGACTCATTATACAATATGTAAATAAAATATTGCATCATTTAGCGTACAACCATTTTTAAAGGCATGATGACATTATACAAACACACTATGTTTTTGCTGCACCTTTTCAATCACGTCTGAAAAGTCTTTCATCGTTTTCACATATTCTATCGCATCTTTGCATGCCATCTGCTCAGCGCTTTGTTTTATTTTATGATATCCGTCTCCTAAAAACAAATATATTTTTTGGTAATACGCCATATGCTGATGGATTTCTTGAAAACTCGTAAAAGTATTCCTGGAAATCGTCTCGCTATGATGCACATCGTGAGTGGGTTGGCCCAAACATAAATACACGCCCATATGATATCCGTTTTCTTGTGTGAAAGTCTCGATTTCCATGATATGAGGAGTAGTCTTGAATTCGCTTTGTAGCAGTTCTTGTATCGGTCGTTTGAAATTGTCGGATTGTTTCGTTATCTTTGTCCAATCGATATGGCGATCGAAGATCGCCTCCACAAACAATTGAGCCACTTGGAAACCGGGACCACACTGAAACATTTCATCGAACCAATGATCTTCATCTTTAATCGCCACCCGGTTGAAATCCAAGAAAATCGCACCGACAAACGCCTCAAACAAACAGCCTAATTTCTTATAATTCACCCGTAGATGTTTGTTCTCGGTATGTTTTGAAATCATAAACCACTGGTTAAGTCCCATTTCCATAGCGATTCTACCAATGGTTTCGTTCTTCACCAATTCTATTTTCGTATCGGTCATGAACCCTTCGTCTGCCTTCGGGAATCGTTTATATAAATAGAACTTCGCAATACACTCCAATACACCGTCACCTAAAAACTCCAGACGTTCGTTTGATTTTGTATATAGTTCTTTGCAGTCATCCGGTTTAGGCACGATTTCGATATTATTTTGGTCATTCCACTCGATGGGTCGCTTGGTATAAGAACGATGGACGAATGCACGTTTATACAAAACGAAATGATGAATCGGGGTGAGGACTTTATACTTCGCCAGGAGTTGCTGGACGTCGTTTTGTGTGATTTCTTTGTTCAATGAATTGTAGGGATCGAATATATATTTTTCATTTAGTTTGTCTGCGACCATATCTTCGTCTTTCTTAATTTTCGTGTAGGCTGCCATGGTTGGTTGTTATTTAGTGAAAGATATATTTATATGTATTTCAATTTTTCAGTTTTAATCATCGTAAAACATTTAGGAGTGTTCCAAAAATATATATGTTTATAGAATATATAATTATGGTGTACCTAAACGCATCGTCAAGAGCGAGAAACGCCGCCCAGACTAAAAACCAATGCCAAGGAGGAGGGGACAAGAAAGCAGGACTTATTACCAGACAAGTGCCGTCCGCGGTATCGTTAGCCTATAAATCTGAGTTCAGATCCGTGGCGAATACACTGGTCATGATGCCTCATCAGATGAATGTTACTGCAGGATTAGGTATCGGCCGTAAAATAACCGGTATTCGCCGGTCTGCATGGAATACCAACGGGACCTCCGCGAAAGTTTGCATGCTCAATCTGATGGCAGGTGTTAAAGGCGTGCAGTAATTTATTATTGTTATGAATCCACATAAAAATAATAGGACGAATACCATAGATAGCAAAAAATGAGAGTCGTTGTCGACACGCGCGAACATGCGTTTATTGAAACTATCCGTACAAAAGTTGTGCAATATCCTTTCATCGACTTGCAAATCGCGCAATTAGCCATCGGTGATATGGAAATATACGGACCGGACGATGAACTGCTGTTTGTATGGGAAAGAAAAACATTTCAGGATCTTCTTTCTTCTATAAAAGACGGTCGATACAAAGAACAAAGTTTTCGATTATTGCATACTTATGGCGCATCGAAAGTAATCTATTTAATCGAAGGGATCATCTCTCAATTGTCGCCGAGTGAAAAGAAATTGGCGATTGCAACCATGTCTTCATTATCTCTCAAAAAGAACTTTCATCTTTGGCGAAGCGTACATGTTCAAGACAGTGTCGATTCTTTTTTGACTATCTGCGAAAAACTTAACAACGATGATTCCAATAATAATAGTAATAATAATACTAAAGGACCCGTCGAAGTACACGCGCAGTATGCGGAAAATATGGTGAAAAAAGTGAAGAAGGAAAATATCACCAGAGACAATATTGGAGAGATATTTCTATGCCAAATCCCAGATATCAGTTCTACCAGTGCAAAAGTGCTCATGAATCACGTGAATGGGGATTTCAAACTGTTATGTTCGATTATTCGAGAGAGACCTTTAGAATTATCAGAACTCAAGGTGGGTGGTGAGAAGCCGCGAAAAATGAGTAAAAAAGTATTTGAGCGTTTGGCCGAGTTTCTTGGTTAATAGCTTATTGGAAGTGTTGGAAATTTCGGAAGTGTTGGAAGTGTTGGAAGTGTTGGAAGTTTTGGACGTTTCCGTAGGCAAAAGTAGTAAAACACATATCCAATTAAAAAACCGGAAAATACGACCATCCAAAAATGAAACATATTGAATCCTTTTGGCCTTTTCCCAGAAGACCCTCCCGTAAATTTCGCTTTTATTGCAGCAGACATCCTTTTCAAATCCTTTTTTAAACCCATTATATTATATTATTATTATTATTTGAAAATCTCAAAGACTTTTGGATTCATTGTCGGTTTTCCTACTTCGCTTCCTGCATATTTTCCGCTGTCTACGGCGGCCTGACTAAAACTCACTCCTCCCCAATTCGGATCCATTGGGTTGTCGCTTACTTTCGCTTTCGTCGTAGAATCATGTATGCAATCTAATGTCGTATATTGCCCCACCTGTTGTCCATGGGCATCAAATCCTTGAAATTGACCTTGGTTAAATGGTTTTCTATCGTCCGATGAATCCATCACTTGAACCGGAATCCCCGGCTGTAATTCTACAGGACTTGGTCTCATTCTGTAAACAGTTTCCCCTTGGGTATTGCTTTCTTCTTGTAAGAATAAGACCGGGCATCGGACTCCTTCTTCTCTCCTCTGGTAATCTAAATATTCTAAATATCGATCTAAATTTTGAAAGGTTCTGGGGTTGGTTTCGTGGGGAGGTTCTTTCGTGTTGAAAAGTTTCAATTCGTTACCTGACCGAATCAATAAATCCGGACAACTGTTGTTGTTTTTTTGAGTATGTACTCTCTCTAAAGAATCCTCTTGAAGAGTTTCTAAAAAGTTTTCACGAGTCACTTGTGGGTTTAGGCAGAAGACAAAGCCAATGACAAATAAACAAAACAGAAAACCCATACATATTTTTCTTTTGAACCCAAACTTCATTTCTATATATTTAGCGACATAGAAAAAACTCATTCTATTATATTATGGGGAATACGAAAAGGAATGGGAAATTAAAAAGAAAAGGGAAAGGGAAAGGGAAAGGGAAAGGCAGACAAAGACATTCTATTCGGAACAAAAACCAGGCAAAACATCCGATTGCCTATGGCCATGTGTATTCTACCGGATGTGTTCATTGCATTCGCATGCAAGATGACTGGGATAATTTGACAGAAGAAGTGAAAAAAAAGAACCCTGCGATAGAATTAATCGACATCTCTCAAAGTCACCAAGAAGAAGTGGATGCCACGAACAAAACGTATCAAACCGATATTGCGTTCCTCGGATTTCCCACCATTTTCAAAATAATGCAAAAGAATTCGCCCGCGCAATATCATCAAGGGAATCGATCCACCGAGGATATGAAGAAATGGCTTTTCTCTTGAAAAAATGACGTCTATGTATTCGGAAATAAAATAGGGTACATCGCGAGTACCGCTAATCCGATGGGTAGAAATAAGGGTTCATAGTAATTCAAGTACGTCCAACCGACAACGAAAATCACTGGAAATATTTCATGGCGGGGAATCATTTCATAACATTGCGCCGTTCTAAAATAAATCCATAAACCACTAAATACCAATGCGATATACACTTTTTGACCAAAAGAAAGATATTTATCGAGGAACATTATATATGTACAGTATATTATAGAATGTTTACAGAATTATATTTGAAAACGACTGACCCGAGACTCTCTTTTTCTCATTTTTTCCGTGGAGCTATATTGACAAATATCCTATTTTCGGTTGTGTTCCATACAGTAATCTATAGTTCCTGTGCGAACCTTTTAAGTTTTATTTTTTCCGGCAAACTTCTGTCACCGTCCATAAATTCAAGGTTGTTCGTATCAATCACATTGATTATGATATTTGGGTTTATGGCACGTTTTTTACACGTCAATGAAATATATAAAGCATACAATGAAGATCTCGATAAAACACGTAATCACTTAGACAAACTCTATATCACCTGGCTATTCATATCATAAGGATTTAGTGAACAGAATAAATATATCAATAATGTATAATGAGTTGGCAAGATTATTTGCAAATTGCGCTTACCATTAATTTCCAAAACTCGCTTAAAAATTGCGCTTGCAACACCGATACAGAATACAAAAAACAATTTAATTTCTTTTATTCTGACTTAATTGATAGTAAAATTGTTCTGCCAATTAATAATTACTGGGTTTTCAATCATCCTGATAAATTTATTGCAAATAAAGATGATGAATTAGTTACCTTATTGAATAAGTATGACTTTGAAGTGTGTACAAAAAAACGAATACTCGAATTTTATAAAAGTGAAACTGAAACTGGTTTTATGGGTATGGTTTTAAAAAAAAAAGGGGGAAGAAACACGCGGAAAAAAAGGCAGAAGGTCAAAAAAACAAAAGAGCCAAAAAACGAAGGTACATTAATATTTTCTCGAAATCGAGTCGTTTCATGCAAGTTTGACAAAAATCCCTGAAAATAATACTATTTCCGAAATAATAGTAATAAATACATAGTTTTCATTCCAATATACCCTACAATGTCGCACAATAAACAAAACGAGGTAGAGACAGAATTTCGATTGTTCTTAGAAAACAACAAAGTCAATGTGGGTATTCTCACTCCATGTTATGGATCGACCTGTTTCACGCAATATGTCTCGTCCCTGTTAAAGACAACGGCTTTATTTAATCTGTTGGGAATTCATTACACCATACATTTCTGTAACACGGACAGTCTGGTACCAAGAGCGCGTAATAACATGATAGCCAATGCGATGGTCGATGCCGAAATGACACATCTGCTTTTTATTGATGCGGATATCGAATGGTCTGCTACCGATATTTTAAAGCTGATCTTGGCCGACAAAGGTGTTGTCGGAGGTATTTATCCTCTGAAACATTTTCATTGGGAAAGATTACTCGAAAGCGGCGTCCTGGAAAAGTGGAAATCGAAGAAAGAATCTCCTTTTTTGAATCATACCTCTGATGAAATTCTCTTTCAAAATTGTTTGCTGAAATATAACTTCAACCGCAAGGAGTCGGATAGTCATACCGGTATTGCAGTGCAGAACAATATAGCGGAGGTCCGACATATCGCCACCGGGTTCATGATGATTAAACGTGAAGTCATTGAATGTATGCAAAAAGCCTTTCCTTCGACCAAATATACCGACGATATAGGGTATTTGACGAGCGAAGGACAAAAAAATGCATTTGCCCTTTTCGATTGTTCCGTGGAAGATGGCCATTATTTTTCAGAAGACTGGATGTTTTGTCAAAGATGGGTGAATATGGGTGGGAAAATATATACGAATGTGACGATTAATCTTAATCATATAGGGGTTCAGTCGTTCCGAGGAAATTTCTTGGGCGCCATTATATAAACACAAACCCACAAGGTTCCAGCAGTTTTTTCAATTGAATCCAGTTAATCCTCCTCCTGAAAGCGGTTGGGTGGTTGTTCATGAGCATGTTTTTCTTCAAAACCATGCTCTCCGGCATTTCATATAATTCATTTATTTCCTTCAATTCAGTTATTCTCGACGCCGTCACATGTTTCTCCGAAAGGAGCCAATCATAAAAGGATAGTAGATGACTACTGGTTGTATTATCCCTATTACAATATTCCCGAAACCAACGAATGGCGGTTTCTAAATGAATGCTTTCTTTACAGTAATCATTGTTTAATAGTAACAACACCGAACGTAGATTCTTTATGGGAATATTAATATCGACCGTAATGTTTTGCAAATCATATAAAATAGCTCGCGATTTCACTATATTCCATTCTCGTATGACCCGCGGACAACCATAGGCAAACATGTCCATGTCGTCGCTAACACACGCCCAAGCATATCCTTTTTCTACGTAATAAGAACAAACGACATCCGCCTCTTCTGGTGCATCACAATAAAATACTCCGAGTGAGTCCATCAGGAGTTTTACTTTATCAATGTCGTCTTTGGAAACGCGTATGGATCTTTTTTTACACTCCCCCATTTGATATTTTATCAGAGACTTTTCCTGTTCAGACATGATATCTCCGTGTTTATCATATTCTTCTT
>Ga0209443_1000313_pt1 | contig 32930 bp, 27 predicted proteins | sample LauGreBMM110DCMD_2_FD_187571 | JGI IMG/M metagenome (GOLD analysis project Ga0209443, IMG submission 187571) | Freshwater lake microbial communities from Lake Michigan, USA - Su13.BD.MM110.DCMD (SPAdes) (version 2) | ecosystem: Environmental > Aquatic > Freshwater > Lake | place: Lake Michigan... | reverse complement strand
CTGGCAGCCCTCCGGGCTGCAGGCGGCAGCGGGCTACCGACGGCTGGCCTCATTATCGGCGGACACAATGGAATCCAAGCCGCGTGTTTGATCCGATCGAACCTGCGGAAGACATCCGTCGATGATTTCCCGGCGCGGTCGAGGTCGCGTCGCTGGCACCCCTCCGGGGTGCGGACCTGACGACTTCGGGGTCCGGGGGTATCGCTTCGCTCGACCCCCGGCTAATGGCTGGCAGCCCTCCGGGCTGCAGGCGGCAGCGGGCGATCGGCAGCGGGCGACTGATGAAGGGTGACCGATGGCTGGCGACCGACGGTTGGCGACCGACGGTTGGCGACTGATGAATGGCGACCGATGAATGGCGACTGATGAATGGCGATCGATGGTTGGCGACAGATGAAGGGTGACCGATGGGTGCCAACCCGCTCCTCGGCACGAGGGGGCGCTATGTCCCGATCCTGATCAAGGCGACGCGGGCCGCGGCTATCGCCTGCTCACTTCAGCTTGGCGGGGTCGATCACCACGTGCTTGATCTTGGTGCGCTGCCAGGTGTACGTCGCGTGGACGAGTCCGTCGGCCGCCTGGATCACGGCGGGATAGCTGTATTCGCCTTCGCCCGAGCCGTCCTCGAGCGTGAGCATCCGGTTCCAGATGTGGCCGTCGGTCGAGACCGCCACGGCAAGCTCGCGGCGCGAATCCGTGCTGGGGTTGAAGACAAGCAGGGCCCGACCGTCCTTGAGCATCACGGCGTCGATGCCGCTGTTCGGGTTGGGCAGCGCGGTGCGGCGCATCTTCGTCCAGGTCTTGCCCTCGTCGTCGCTCCACGATTCGGTGACGACGCGTTGCTTGGTGCGGCAGAGGATCTGGATGCGGCCGTCGGGCCACGGCAGGATGGTCGGCTGGATGGCCCCGAAACTGAGGGGCGAGTTCAGGTCGGCGGTGCGCATCCATTTCGGGAAACGCGTGCCCGGGTCGCGCATGATCTCCATATGGACGCGCCATCCGGAATCTTCGTCGCTGGAGCCGCAGAGCAGGCGTCCGTCGGCGAGTTCGACCGGTTTGCTGCGCACGGGACCGACCTGGCCCTTCGGCAACCGGCGCGACTTTGACCAACTGCGTCCGCCGTCGTCCGACACCTTGAGCCGGCCCCACCATTCGGACGGGCTCGGGCCGACCTTGTAGAAGAGCAGGAGGGGGCCGTTCTTGACCTGGAAGAGCACCGGGTTCCAGCAGGCCCATTGGTCCTCGCCGTCCTCGTCGCCGCGGGCGACCTCGGCGGGCCGGCCCCAGGAGCCGTCCTTTTCCGCGCGGGCCAGCCAGATGACGACGTCGCGCTGGCGCTCGGCGGTGCCGCCGAACCACGCGGCGACGAGCCCGTTCTTGGCGTCGCAGATCGTGGAGGCGTGCGAGGAGAGTGTCGGCGTCGGGTCGGCGAGGAAGCCGGAGTGGACCAGCGCGTCGGGGTTCTCCGCGAGCAGCGGGAGCGAGGCGACGAGGCCCAGGAGGCAGAGAAGCGGACGGAACGGTTTCATAGGGCGTGGAACAGATGTCGGGCCGGATCGGATGCGGCGGGCGGAGCGGACGGGATGACGATCCCTGCTCTGGCCCGCGACCGGAAGCGAGAAATCGGAAAAGCGCCGGGGCCGCGGCGGTGCGGCCCCGGCGACGGGACGATCATTTGATCTTCTGGGTGGTGAGCTCCCAAGAATCGGTGCGGAAGGGCGAGGCGGGCAGGCCGGCGCCGTTGGCGAGGTTCACGACCGGATGGTCGTTCCAGCCGTGGCGCACCGCGACGGGCGCGTCGACGTCGGGGCAGGTGAGGACGACCAGCGAGCCGCGGAGCTGGGCGGTGGCGGCGTGGAACTTCTGGTCCGCGCCAGCGACGGAGAAGCCGGTGGGTGCGCCGCCGTCGAGGGTCTTCAGCCCGGCGGCGTGGTTGAAGTTCAGCGTGACCTGGCGGCCGCGGACGGACTTCGCGGTGAAGACCGGGCCGCTGTGCTCGACCTTCTCGCCGTACGCCTTGGCCCGGGCGATCCGCGCGAGGCGGGCGCCGACCGGCTGCTTCTTCGTGGGATGGATGTCGTCCTTGTCGCCCACATCGGTGATCACCGCGACGCCGTAGTTCCGCAGCACCTTGCCGACGCTGTCCTGCGCCTCGCGGAGCTCCGCCCAATCCGAATCACCGACCTCGGCGGCGATGGTGGCGAGGTCGCGCTTGCGGCTCTTGTCCCACGGCGCGAGCTGGACGGCGTAGAAGTGGAAGTCGCCCTGGCCCCAGTCGCGGCGCCAGTTGCGGATCATGTCGGCGAACAGGCTCCGGTACTGCCAAGCGCGGCCGGCGTTCGATTCGCCTTGGTACCAGATGGCGCCCTTGATGCCGTATGGGACCAGGTTCGCGATCATGCCGTTGTAGAGCTCGGAGGGTTCCCACGGCTTGCCGGGGCGGCCCTGAGTGAACTTCTCGCCCTTCGCGGCGGCGGCGGCTTTGGAAGCCTCCCATTGGTCGGCGGAGGTCTTCCAGCGCCGAATCGCGGCGGGGTACGGCCCGAGGATGTCGCGGGCGTAGGTGTGGTCGGCTTTCAGCACGGCCTCGCTCATCCAGACCTCCGCCGGCGAACCGCCCCAGCTGGAGTGGATGATGCCGACGGGGACGCCCTTGGATTTGAGCGCGGCGGCGAGGTCGCGTCCGAAGTAGTAACCGACGGCGCTGAAGGACGGGACGCTCGACGGCGAAGCCACGGCCCAGGCGTGCGCCGCGTAGTCGAGGTCGGTCTTCACCACGGAAGAACGGCGCTTCACGACGGTGAACAGGCGGAGGTTCGGATCGGCGCTCGCGGCGATATCGGCCTCGGGCTGGGCGCTGCGGTTCAGCGGCCATTCCATGTTCGATTGGCCGGAGCAGACCCACACCTCGCCGACGACGATGTCAGAGATCTCGATGGCGTTGGCCGGGCCGGCGGCCTTGAGCGTGGCGCCGATGGCGGTGGCCTTCAGCGGCTTCAAGGAGAGCATCCAACGGCCGTGGGTATCGGCCGTGGCGGTCTTCTTCTGGCCGGCGAACTCGACCGTGACCTGCTCGCCTCGGTCGGCCGTTCCCCAGACGGGCAAGGGCAGACCTTGCTGGAGGACGGCGTGGTCGGTGAAGAGGGGATGGAGCTTCACCTCGGCGCGCGCGGCGAAGGCGAAGGCCAGCGCGATCGCGGTGGCGACGGGGGCGAGGACGAGGGACGGACGTCGGCTCGACAGGACCGGAGTGGGCATGGCGTAAGCATGCCCCGGACGGCCTCCCAGCGGTCAACGGACTTTTGCACGGCACAAAAACCTCCTGAGCCGACGCACCCGGACCGATCCCGCGGGGAAGCACCGAGCCGGCTCAGAACATCCCGGCGGTCCAGCCGCCGTCGATCGACAGCGCGGACCCGGTGACGAACGAGCTCTCGTCGCTCGCCAGATAGAGCGCCGCCGCCGCGATCTCGTGCGGCTGGGCCATCCGGCCGTTGGCCTGGGTGGAGCTCATCTCGCGATAGGCGGCCTCGGGGTCCGGATATTCGGCGAGCCGGGCCTTCACGAACGGCGTCTCCACGCGACCCGGGCAGAGGCAGTTCACGCGGACGCCAGAGGTCGCGTGGTCGAGCGCGAGACAACGGGTGAAGCCGGTGATGGCGTGCTTGGTCACCGCGTAGGCGAGACGGTCCTTGAGGCCTTCGAGTCCGGCGGTGGACGAGAGGTTGATGACCGAGCCGCGTCCGGCCAAGATCATGGCGGGCAGGAACGCCTTGGTGACGTTGAAGGCGCCCCGGACGTTGACGGCGTAGAGCCGGTCGAAGTCCGCGCCGGTGGTCGTGAGCAGGGTGCCCACGTGCCCGATGCCGGCGTTGTTGACCAGCACATCGAGCGCTCCACGGGCCGCGTGGGTCTTGGCGGCGAGCGCGGCGCAGGCGGCTTCGTCGGTGATGTCGAGGGGCACGGTCTCGGCATCGCTGCCGCTGCTGCGGATGATCGCGAGCGTCCGGGCCGCGCCGGCGGCATCGAGGTCGGCGACAAGGACGTGCGCGCCGGCCTTGGCGAAGACCTCGGCGATGGCCGCGCCGATGCCGGATCCGGAGCCGGTCACCAGCGCCGTCTTGCCCTTGAGGGAGAACATCGGGTGAGCATCCGGGATCTCGGGCGCCGGTTCAAGACCGCGCAACGGGCTCGGCAAGCCCGCGGCGTATCCACGAAGGGGATCGGAGGTCGGGGCGGCGGCTGGTCACGGTGGACATCGTCCGTCGCCGGGGCTCGGCGGCCATGGGCGCGCGATGGCAGTTTTCCAACTTAACCTTCCACCTTGGAACTGCATCTGCTAGCTACCCGCGCGCTTCAGACCGACATGCCCGCTCCTGGAACCCGATTAGGCCGCTACACGCTGCACGAGTTGATCAACTCGGGCGGTATGTCGGAGATCTGGCTGGCGACGGACGACGAGGGCCGCTCGTTCGCGGTGCGGATGATGCTGAACAATTCCACGTTCGCCTTCACCGAGCGCAAGCGCTTCAACATCGGCGCGGAGACGCTCAAGGCCTGCCAGGACGGCAAGCACATCATCGGCTACGTCGAGCACGGCAAGATCGGCGGCGAGCTCGCGCTGGTGATGGAGTACGTCGAGGGCGCGAACCTCAAGCTACTGATGGGCGCCAATGATCCGGTGCTGACCGAGAACATCGCGGAGGTGCTCATCGATTTCGCCAGCGCGCTGGAGGTGGTCCACCAAGGCGGGTTCATGCATCTGGACGTGAAACCCGAGAACGTGCTGCTCTCCCGCAACGGCAGCCTCCGCTTGATCGATTTCGATCTCGCCCAGCCGATCCCGGATCCGCCGCGCAAGCTCGACAAGAATCCGGGCACGCCGGCCTACATGGCGCCGGAACAGCTGCTGCGCGAACCGGTGGACCATCGGGCCGACCTCTGGGCATGGGGCGTGAGCGCCTACGAGCTGCTCACCTTCAAGAAACCGTTCCCCGGCGATTCCCCGGACGAGGTGTTGCGGCGTCAGCTCGACCGGTCCGATTTCATCCAGCCCCGCGCGATCAACGCCGCCATCCCGGTCGCGGTGGAGCAGCTGATCCTGCGTTGCTTGGAGCGCGAGATGGCCCGACGGATGACCTCGACCATCCGTCTGGTCCATGAGCTCAAGCAGGCGCTCTACGTCTGAAAAGGGACGAGGGGATCGTCCTCGTACCTCTGAAGTCTTGGCGTCCTGAGGCCATGGGCAATCTGCCGAACCGGACGTCGCCGCGGAGCACATGTCTCGTGTGCGGCGCGCTGTTGTTGTCGCTTGCGTCGGTGGCGCTGCTTTGGGTGTGTCGGGCTTCGTTTTTCCGACTGGACAAGATCGAGGTCCGTTTCGTGGGCCACACCAACTCCGTGGACACCGGGGCGGCAGCGGTGTTCCTGCTGACCAATGGCACCGGCGGTCTGACCTTCTACTCGGGGGCGGTCGAGCGGTGGTCGGGCGACACGTGGCTGCTCCGCAGGCGAGGCGACGGATCGCGCGTGGGCACGAGCCTGCTCCGTCCGGCCATGTCGCGGCAGATCGTGTTCCCGGTGGCGTCCACCAACATCATCTATCGTCTGAAGGTGGAATGCTGGGAGCCGGCCACCCGGTTCGACGGACGGGTCAACGACGTTGGCATCTGGCTCCATCGCCACTTCCAGTTCGTCCGGTTTCCACTTCGGAAAGGCCGCGAGTATGTTGTGACCACCGCGACCGAGGCGTTTTGAGCGCATCGGCGGGTCGCATCACACCACTTCCACCGGGCACTTCGGGATGGCGTCGAGGAACTGCTGGCCGTAGCGCTTGGTGAGGACGCGGTTGTCGAGCACCACGACGATCCCTTTGTCGTTCTGCGTGCGGATGAGCCGGCCGACGCCTTGGCGGAACTTCAGCACCGCCTCGGGCAGGCTGAAGTCGAAGAACGCGTTTCCGCCGGCGGCCTCGATGCGCTCGAGCCGCGCCTCGGTGAGCGGATGGTCCGGCACCGCGAAGGGCAGCCGCGTGATGATGACGTTGCTCAGCGCGTCGCCCGGGACGTCGACGCCCTGCCAGAAGGAGTCCGTGCCGAAGAGCACCGAATCCACGTTGTCCTTGAACTTCTCCAGCATGGTCGAGCGCGGCGTGCCGGTGCCCTGCACGTAGCACTCGATGTCGAGCCGCATGAAGAAGCGCTCCATGCGGCCGGCGACGGCCTGCATCAGACGCGTGTTGGTGAAGAGCACGAAGGCCTTGCCGTGGGTGGCGGTCACGAAGCGTTCGATCTGCGCGACCAAGGCCTCCTCGTAGCCGGCGTCGCGCGGGTCGGGCATCTTGCCGGCGATGAAGAGCCGCATCTGCTTCGCGTAGTCGAACGGAGAACCGACCTGGAGCTTCTCCGCCGATTCACCGCCGACACGGCGCGCGATGTAGTCGAGCCCGCGCGGCCGCGGCGGCGGCGGGGCAGGGGTGTCGCGGCCGATGGCGGCATCCTTCGTCGCCGGGCGCGGCGCGGGCGCGGCGACGACGTTGGTCGCCAACGTCGCGCTGGTCATGATGATGCTCGTCGCCGAGCCGAAGAGCCGGGCGCGGAGGAAATCGGCGACGTCCACCGGCGCGGCGTTCAGCGTGAGGTTGCGCTGCGTGCGGCCCGAGCGCTCGACCCAGTAGACGTGCTCCTCGGCGTCCTGCTTGAGGAACGTCTGCACCGCGTGGCGCAGGTCGGCGATGCGGCGGTTGCATTCCATCAACTCCTCGCCGGTGTCCTTGTCCTCGGTCGACTGGATGAGCTCGTGGACCTGCTCGCGCAGGCGTTGGAGGGCGAGCGTGAGGTTGTCCTCGACGAGATCGGGACGCCGGATGCGGAGCTCCTTCCACTGGCCGTCGCGGAACGCGGGGCGCGGGGCGGGAGCCTCGGCGGTTTTCGGGCCGGCGGACCGGCTTTCGGGCTTCCCCGCCGCTTGGGCGAGCGTGTCGCAGGCCTCCTCGATCTTGGCGAAGAAATCGTCGCCCTGCTTGAGCACCTCGGCGACGGACTTGATCGAGGTGCCCTGGCGCAGGACGGAGAGCAGGCCCTTCTCGGTGCGCGGGTTCCAGAGCTTCTGCAACGAGTAGCGCATCTGCCCGCTGCTGACGCTGACACCGATGTGGCGCGCCGCGACCTGTTCGACCGTGTGCGCCTCGTCGAAGATGACGAAGTCGTTCTTGAAGAGCACGCCGCCCTCCTGCTCCTCGTCGACGCCGTTGAGCAGCGTGAAGAAGAGCGTGTGGTTCAGCACCAGCACATCCGCGCCGAGGATGCGTTGCCGCGCCCGCTGGAAGAAACAGGTGCTGCCGGTCTTGGCGAAATCGCTCGCGTGTCCGCACTTTTTCGGCGTGCAGAGCCCGCGCTCGGAGCAGACGTGTTCCCAGACCTTCGGGTCGGGTTCCTCGGCGAAATCGCTCAACGATCCGTCGTGCGTGTCCTTGCTCCACTCGTAGATGCGCTGGAGCTCGGCCACCTCGGGCGAGGTGAAGAGCGCGTCGGACTGCGACATGGCCTTCTGCAGCCGGCGGGTGCAGAGGTAGTTCGACCGGCCCTTGAGCATCGCGTAGCTGAAGTCCGCGCCGAGCACCTGTTTGAGCACCGGCAGATCCTTCTCCACCAACTGCTCCTGGAGGTTGATCGTGTGGGTGCAGATGACCGCCTTCTTCTTCTTGGCGACCGCGAAGAGGATCGCCGGGACGAGATACGCGAAGCTCTTGCCCACGCCGGTCCCGGCTTCGACCAGCAGATGTCCGCCCTCCGTGAGCGCGCGCGCCACGGCCACGGCCATCTCCTGCTGCTGCGGGCGGTACTCGAAGTTCTTCGCCGCGGAGAAGGGGCCGGTCGCCGAGAAGATGGCGGCGACCTGCGCGACCAGATCGGTCGAGGGTGCGGCGGCGTCTTCTGCGAGCGAGATCACGCGCGGATTGAACAGCGAAGACGCGGAAGGCGCAAAGGAAGTAGGCGGCGGAAGTGGTCGGAAGTAGTCGGTTTTCGTCGGATGTCGTCGGATGCCGTCGGATGTAGGGCAGGCTTTCCAGCCTGCCGGTTCGGCGGACTTTCCAGTCCGCCGAAATGCCTGGGTGTTCCGGTCGCTCGGGATGTCCGCACCGTCCTGGGGACTGACAGTCCCCGGAACCGGCAGGCTAGAAAGCCTGCCCTACGGGCTCACATCTCCCGCGGTCGGCGCACGATGACGTCGGGGCGGTGCTTGTGCTTGGCGATCATGTTCGGCGGCAGGTAGCCGCGCCATGAGAGCGCGGGATAGACGAGCGAGTTGCGGCCGATGATGGAGCCGGGGTTCAGCACGGCGTTGCAACCGATGTCGGTGTGGTCGCCGAGCAACGCGCCGAATTTGCGCAGCCCGGTGTCGATCGGCACGCCGTCCTGGCCCTCGACCCAGACGTTGCTGCCGTCGAGCTTGAGATTGGACAGCGCCGCGCCGGCGCCGAGGTGGGCCTTGTGGCCGAGCACGCAGTCGCCCACGTAGTTGAAGTGCGGCACCTGCGCGCCGTTGAAGAGCAGGGAGTTCTTCACCTCGCAGGAGTTTCCCACGGTGCAGCCGTCGCCGAGGATGACGTTCTCGCGGATGTAGGCGCCGTGGCGGATCTGGCAGTTCTTCCCGATGATGGCCGGGCCGATGATCATCGCGCCGTCCTCGACGACGGTGCCTTCGCCGATCTGGACGTGTTCGCCGATGTGGACGCGGCCCACGGCGCGGTGGAGCTGGACGGGACGGAGGTCCAGCCGGATGTGCTCGGCGATTTTCGTGAGGACTTCCCAAGGATACCGCGTGCCTTCGAAAAGCGCTGAGTGCTCGGTGTGGACGAGGTCGAACAGGGCTTCCGTGGTGTACATGACGTCAAGGTAGGATTGTGTCGCCAACTAGGAAGCGCGAAGTGGGCAGGGGGCATCGGTCGCCCCGTCTTGCCGGCCCGCCTGCGGTTCTCAGCCGCTGATCATCCTTGCGAGGATGTTCCTGGTGATGCGTTGCACGCGCGGATCGGGGCCTTGCGGCGTGGTGTAGACGCTCGGTCGCACGTAGCCCGGCGGCGCGCTCAGGCCGTCGCCCCACCAGATGGTGGCGGCGTTGAAGACGAAGTTGCCCTTCGGTCCGGGATACACGGTCGCGGTGAAGATGCCGTCGTTCGGTTTCCCGGGCGCGGATTGTGTCGGTCCGGTCGCGACGATATCGAGACCGGGTATCGGCGCGGGATCGCCGTGCCATTCCCAGCCGACGAGGCCGGGGATGCCGTCGCCTTTCTTCATCCCGGTGCCGGCGAAGATCCAGTGGTCCGGCTGGTGGCACGTCCAATCCGCGCCGCCGGTCACCGGTCCGGTGCTGTGTGCGCCGACCAGCTCGTTGGCGTAGGGCCGCTCGTGCGCGAGCGAGGCCATGGCGACGAAATCGCGCGTGCCGCCCGGCGGTCCGAACACGCCGACGCGCTCGAACACGCGGTCCGGCACGCCGCGGCCGTCCGGCGAGAAGACGATCCGCCCGCAGCACGTGTTGCCCGAGAGGAAGGCCACGCTCAGGCCGTCCGCGACCGCGGCCTGGAGGTTCCGGAACATCTCGATGCTCCAGTACTCGTCGTGGCCGACGGACAGGAAGCCCTTCGCCCGGCGCAACCCGCGCGGATCGCCGTGCGTGTCCTGGTTCGAGACGTAGGTGACGTCATGACCGAGCGCTTCGAGCCAGTAGGCGGTCGGGAATTCCCAGAGCAGGAACTCGCCGGAGCCGGTGCTCAACGGCGCGTCGAAGATCTGGCAATACTTCCCGTAGGGCCGGTCGAAGCCGACCTGCACCCCGCCGCCCCAGTACCATTGGTCCTTGCCGTCGTCGTAGAGCGAGAACTGGTCGGGCCAGCGGTTGTAGGCCTGCCAGGTGTGGTCGCTGCACTGGAACATCAGGTCCGCGCGGCGGTCGTCGCGCACGATGAAGACGACGTAGCTCTGCACGCCGCCTTGGTCCGCGGTGAGCTTGCCGAGATAGACGCCGCTCACCCAATCGGCCGGGATCGTGAGTCCGGCGCACGGCGTCCACGCGCAATCGCGGAGCCGCTTGGCGCCGACCGCGGGCACCGGCTGCGTCGCGCCCTTGAACGGTCCGAGCGAGGTCATGTGGCGTCCGCCCGTCCCGCCGTAGTAGCCGAGGCGGTAGATGTCCAAATGGAAATCCGAGGCGGGGTCGGTGCTGACGAAGAAGCGCACGGTCTCGCCGGCGCGAGCGCGAGCGTGCGAGCAATAGCCTTCGATCCACGGGCAGCGATAGCGCGACGTCGGTTCGATGCGCGGCGAGGTGAGCATCCAGTCGCGGGTGCCGGGCCGGGCGTTCTCGCGGGTGATGGCGTTCGGCTTGGACGGGCGATCCGTCCCGTCGTGGGGCGGGCCGGCGCAGCCACCGAACGCGGCCCCGACACCGATGCCGGCGATGCCGCGCAAGAGATCCCGGCGGCTCAACGGAAGGGGAAGGGGAGCGCTCATGGTGTCCCGAAAGGCTAGACAGCGAGCGCCGGGTGGGAAGCGGATTGTCCGGCGTATCGTCAGGAAACGGAGGGCTGCAAACCGGAGCTGCCCGGCAGGATGAAGCCGGAGGCAGCTTTCTTCCGAAGAATCGTCCCGGGTGCCGTCGTCGGCCTGGTCAGCCGCCCTTCGGGCTCAGTCCTTCAGGATCTCTCGCTGCCACGGCAGCAGCCGTTCCCATTCGCCGGGATCGTTCCGTGCCAAGGCGAAGAGGGTGCCGCGCGATGCGATGATGGTGGGGTCCATCACGAGCTCCTCGGCGCGCTTGTCCCGGCGCACCTTCAGCACGTCGGCGTAATCCAGTTCGGCACCGGTCATCCGGCGCGAGTGGACGCGGATGTGCGTCGGGCGATCGGCTTCCGGCACCGCGAGGCCGCGATCGATCGCTTCGTGGATGCCCGAGCGCCGCTTCGGCGTGAGGAAATGGGGGAGCTTGACCGCTTTCGGCCCGCCCGTGCTGGCCTGCCCGGCGATCTCGCTGAGCGCCTCGTGCTTGAGGATGAAGAACGGTGGCCGGCCGGTCCGCAGTGCGTCCTTCTCGCGCCAGAGCCAGAGCTCGCGGAGCACGGCGAGGCCGGTGTCGTCGAGTTGGTCGTGGCCGCGCATGCGCCAAGCCGTGTTCATGTCGACCTGGCTGAGGCTGGCGTTGTCCTCGATCAACCGCGCGCAGAGCTGACGATGCCATTCCAAACGGCCGAGCTCGGTGAGCTTCGCGCGGAGCAGTTGCTCGATCTCCCGGAGGTGGCGGACGTCGTTCAGCGCGTACTCGGTCATCCGCGCCGTGAGCGGTCGCATGCCCCAGTCGGCCTTTTGCGCACCTTTCTCCAGCGTGAGGCCGAGGTATCTCGTGAGCACGTCGTTGAGGCCGAACTTCGCGTCGCCGACCATCCGCGCCGCCCACATCGTGTCGAACAGGCTCGTCGGCTTGAAATGGTGCCCGTTGTAGAGCAGATGAAGGTCGTAGTCCGAGGCGTGGAGGATCAGCTCGTGCTTGTCGAACGCCTCCCAGACCGGTTCGAGGTGGAGGTCTGCCAGCGGATCGACAAGGTAGGCGCCGTCCGGGATGGCGATCTGCAGCAGGCAGAGCTTCTCCGGATAGGCATGGAGGCTGTCGGCCTCGGTATCGATGCCGACCCACGGTGCATCATGGATGCGGGCCGCGAGGTCGCTCAGTTCGGCGGCGGTCTGAATCACTGAGGAGACCATCGCGGAAACCGGCATCCTCGCCAAGACGGGAAGTTGGGGACCCTCGGGAATTTCCCGTGCCGCCTTCGGGACGCGGCCCGCTCCGGCGCCGATCCCGGCTTTCCGTCCGTCTCCGCCAAAAGCCGCTTGCCCCGCCCCGGCCTTTCCGGCAGTTACTCGCGCACATCTCCTTGCCATGAAAAAAGCCGTCCCCGCCCCCGCCCCCGCTCCCGCGTCTGCCGCCAATAATTTCCCGAAGCTCCACAACGCCATGTGGCCCGGCCTCGTCGGCAAGGGCAGCCCCGGTGCCGAGCCCTTCATCGACCTCGACACCATGCTGGACCTGACCGCCAAAGCGCAGGTCAACGGGCGGAAGTTCGACGGTGTGGACCTCTTCCTCTACGATCCGCACGTCAATATCGACATCACCGACGACGGGATCAAGAAGCTCGCCGACAAGATCAAGGCCAAGGGCTTCGCGGTCGGATCCGTCGTGGCGCCGGTGTGGTTCGACGGCTCGGCCATGGGCGACGAGACCCAGCGCGCCAACTGGGTCGGCGCCGTGAAGAAGGCCTGCCGCATCGCCAAGAAGCTCCGCGACCTCGGTATCCGCCCCGACGGCGTCGTCCGTATCGACACCGCCGCCAGCGTCACCGACTGGGACAAGGACCCCAAGGGCAACACCAAGCTCATCGCCAAGACCTTCCGCGAGGCCGGCAAGATCGCCAAGGACCACGGTGAACGCCTCGCCGCCGAGGGCGAGATCTGTTGGGGTGGCATGCATTCCTGGAAGTACATGCTCCAGACGCTCGAGGAGACCGCCATGCCCCGTGTCGTCGGGTTCCAGGCGGACATGGCGCACACGCTCCTCTACACCCTCGGCCATAACGCGCCGGCGACCCACCGCATCGTGCCGCCCAAGTTCCACTGGGAACCCGAGCTGTTCCATCAAGCGATGAAGAAGATGACCGCCGCGCTCCGGCCCTGGACCATCGACTTCCACGTCGCGCAGAACGACGCCACGGTGAAGGGCTCCGGCGACCACGAGAAGACCGGTAAGCACTGCCCGGTCAACGACGTGAACGGCAAGCTCAACGTCGCCCGCGACGCCGGCTACTGGCTCCGCGACGACAAGGGCAAGGTCACCAAGAAGACCCGCCACATCTGCTGGGACGGCTGCATGTTCCCGAACGAGATGCTCATGAAGCAGGAGACCTGGAACAACATCCTGGCCGCCATGCTCCAGGTCCGCGAGAACCACGGCTGGAAGGAATAGCGGCGACCTCGGAGAGACAAGATGGACCGGTTGCGGATGCGGATCCTGGTCCCGTCTGTATCCAGGCCAGCTTGATTGTCACGGCTCGGCGACCTTCATGGCACCGGGCCGGTGGAGGCGTCCGACGCCGAGTCATGTCTTTTCCGGCTGGGTGAACTGCCCCGCACCGGTCGAGAGAGGGCTCTGGTGGTCCCTGAAGCAGGATCTCCGTCGCGACGGCCGGACACCTGCGAGGATCCAGATCGCCTGCGGATCGAGCGTTTTCATCGGTGAGAAAGATGGGACGCCCGCGGCACGCCCCGCCTTGGAGCCGGGTGGGGTGAGGTGCGGTTGTCGTCCGTGGCAGCTTTTCAGCTGACCTCAGGCCATCGCGACTTCTCGACCGTACAGGTTGTTCTGGAGTTGGCTGATCTTGGCGACCGCGGTTTCGAGGTCGTCCACCACGAAGTCGTGGTGGTCGTCTCCGATCCAAGGCGAGCGGATCATCACCGTGGTGCAACCGGCGACCTGCCCGGCTTTGGCATCCTGCCACTTGTCCGAGATGATGTAGGAGCGGTCGAGGTCCAGGCTCCATTTGAACGCCGCTTCCAAGAACATCCCCGGTTGGGGCTTCTGGCAGGGATGCGAGGCGTCGTCATGCGGGCAGAACATGATATCGTCCAGCGGCAGCTTGCGCCGGAGGATCTTGTGCATGAAGTCGAGTTCGTTGCGCGACAAGTCGCCGCGCGCGACGGCCGGCTGGTGGGTCGTGGCGATGAGGATGAACCCGGCCTGCTTGAGCTGCTGGAGCAGAGCGACGGCGACGGGGTTGACCTTGAACTGTTCCAACCGCAGCGGCACCACTTGGTGACCGTGCCGGGTCTCGCAGAGGTTGAGCACTCCATCGCGCTCGAAGAAGATGGCAGCTTTCATAGTGACGATGAAGATAGCATCCGCTCTGCCATCTTTTGGCGAGGTGACAAGAGTGACGATCCCGCTGCGGACACGTGGGAAAGCCCACGTTGCGGACATCCGGTGGCGCGACGGCAGGGCCGCGATCGGGGGACAGTCACCCGGCCGGCATGGACGTGGACCGGAGGGTCGCGACGGACGCCGAGGGCGGGGAGGATCTCGGGAAGTGGTTTGGGAGGAGGAACGAGGATTTGCACCTGCCCATCCTATCCATCCGCCGGAGATCCGGCCCATGGGGTATGACCCGCCCCGGGCGGCCACCTCGGGATCACGGGTGCGCCGCCGGCCTGCCGGTCAATCCGTGAGGTCCCGGGCCGAGCTGACACGGGCCTCGAGGTCCTTCACGATGGGCAGGACGCGGGTGATCGCGGCCGCCTCGGTCTGGCCGGGGAACGGCTTGAGGAAGAACTTCACCACGCCCACCGTCTCGCCGTTCCGGTCGTGCAGCGGTGCGGTGACGATGTGCGCGGTCTTGGTCTTGGCGAAGTAGCTCTGGTTCTCGCTGAAGACCTTGAGCTCCGTCTCCTCGGCGAGCTTGCCGGTCTCGTCGCCGGCCTTGCTCGCGAGCACGTGGAGCTCCGGCTTGCTGGTGGTCTTGCCGTAGATGCGGGCGTTGAGCAGGCGCGGTTGGCGCTCGGACAACTCGCGGACCATCGACGTGGCGAGCGTCTCGAGCGGTTTGTAGCTGACCTTGGCCTCGCTGAAGAAGGCCAAGGAATCGGACTTGGTCATGAACCCGACCTTGCCCGAGAGGAACGAGTTGTCGCTCAGCTCCGGGATGGCTTCCTTGCCGTCGAACAGCACGTGGATCCGGTTGCCGACGCAGCGCACGGTCAGCTCGTGCCAATCGCCCCGCGACACCGGGATGGAGTTCCCCACCGGTGCCGAGCGCTCGCCTTGGAGGAACTTGTAGAACCGCACGTTGCCGTCGAGCGCGTTGGCGCGGACGACGTAGAAGTTCTTCTCGTCCTGCGCCCGGAAGACGACGCCGGCCATCTGCTCCGTCGCGCCGCCGGCGATCTTGAAGCGCGTGGTCAGCGTCATGTCGCCGTATCTCTCTCCATCGAAGACCAGCACCGGGAAGCGTTCGTCCACCGGATCGGCGGCCACTTGCGCCAGCACCGGCAGGCGGTTGGCCTCGACCGCCTTGGCCGAGACCGGCTTGAAACTGCTCGGCACCTCGGTGAGCACGACCTTCCAATCGGCCTCCTTGCCGACGCCCGCGCGGAAGGCGCTGAACCCCTCGGGCATCGAACCCGGCGGCGTCAGGCTGAAATCGAACACGCGCTCCGCCGCCTCGACGGCGACCGACACGGACAGGACGGCCAGGAAGGCCAGCAGGCGGCGTTGCATGTGCGCCGAAACTACCAGACGGAGGCTGCACAGCAAGGTCGCCCGGCACGTCCCGGGCGCGGCGACGAATCCGGTTCCCACCCTGCGCCCCGATGCCTACGGTCCGCGCGTGCTATCGCTTCCGAAACCAGAGGTCATCCTGACGCATGAGAGCGACCTCGACGGCCTCGTCGCCGGCCTGCTCCTCCAGCGGCTTGCCCGCGTCCTCTACGCCGAGAACACGCCGTTGCAGGCGTGGAACTACCAGGGTTGGAAGAACCGCAATCTCCAGGAACGCGTCGCCTGGGCCACCGACTTCAGCTTCGAGCCGCGCCTGGACAAGCCGCAGTGGCTCGTCGTCGACCACCACACGACCGCGACGCCGGCCCGCCACGCCAAGTTCGTCCATGACATCCACAAATCGGCCGCGCTCCTCTGCTACGATCTCTGCCGTGAGCAGGGGATCAGCTCGCCTGAGCTCGACCGGTTGGTCCATCTCACCAACGTGGGCGACCTCTGGCTCCAGCACGACCCGGATTTCGATCTCGCCAACGACTACTCGAGCCTGGTGAAGACCTACGGCTTCTGGAACCTCCATGCCATCATCGAGGGCAAGGCGGAACGTCTGCTGGACCATCCGCTGCTCGAGGTGATGACCACCAAGCGCCGGGTCGAGGATCCCATCGGCTACGACTGGAGCCGTGCCCACCTGGAAGAGATCAACCACGACGTCGGCGTGGTGAAGACGACCGTGGGCAACACGAACCTCATCGTCCACCGGCTGCTGGAGGGCAAGGCCACGCATTTCAAGGTGCTGGTCACGCTCTTCCTCAAATCCAACCGCACCGTCGTCGCCAGCTTCCGCAGCCAGAACGGGGAGGCCCTCGCCATCGCCGCCAAGCTGCAGGGCGGCGGCCATGCCAACGCGGCCGGCACCACGCTCCCGAAAGCGGTGACCGACATGGAGAGCGCGGTGATCTACCTGCGCCAAGCCTTGGGCGGACGCATCGAGACCAGCAGCAGCTTCAACAACGCCTTCGCGGGCCTGAAGCTCTGACGGGCGACGGCCGGGTCCGGAGAAGCCCGGAGCGCCCGCCGCTCACTGCGCCAAGAAATCCACCTTCGCGCTCAGCTCGGGCGTCAGGAACTTGTCCGGGTGCTTGATCTGCACCTTCACCTGCAGCGTGCCCTTCTGGCGGCTGGCCTCGGGGGCGCGCTCGGCGACCACGCCATCGTAGACCTTGTCCGGGTACGCTTCCGGGCTGACCTTGCACTTCTGGCCGAGCGCGACCTTGGCGAGGTCGGATTCGTTGAGGTCGATCTCGACCTGGAGGTCGTTCGGGTCGGCCACGGCGATGAGCGAGGTGCTCGGCCCGCGCGTGCCGCCGAAGGTCTGTGGCGAGACGAGCTCGTTGGGGTCGACGAGCTTGTCGAGCACCACGCCGTCCACCGGCGACTTGATCACGCACCAGTCGAGATACGTCTCAAGGAGTCGGCGGGAACCTTGGATCTGTTTCACTTGGGCCTCCGCGGACTCGAGCTGCAGCCGGGCGTCGTCGAGCATCTTCTGCATCTCGACCTTGTTGGCGACGAGGTCCTCCGCGCGCTTGAGGTCGGCCGCGGCGCGCTTCACGGCGACGCGGGCCACGCCGATCTGCCCGTCCACGTCCGCGAGCCGCGCCCGGTACTCCACGTCGTCGAGCAGCACCACGGTCTGGCCGTTGGTGACGCTGTCGCCTTTCTTCACGCCGATCCATTTCACGACGCCGATGAACCGCGGGCTGATCTCGATGCGCTCGCGGTTCACGATGTAGCCGCTGACGGTCAGGACGGAGCCTTCCACCTTGCCCGGGCCGCCGGAAGTCGCCGGCCGGGACGCAGCGTCGGAAGAGGGGCTCTTCGCGCCGGGCTGCGAGGCGCCGTCCGCGGGGCGCTTCGACCGCTCGGCCAGTTCTTTGTCCGCCTTGGCGACGGCGCTCTCGCGGCCGGATTTCATCCCGGACCGCACGCCGTCCGATGCCCGCGGGACGGCGAAGTAGGCGACCACGGCGGTGATGAGCAGCACCACGATGCCGATGGTCCAGACCGGGCCGCGGGAACGCTGCTTGCGTCCGGAGGCGATCCTCAGCTGCTGGAGCTTGTCTTCGTTCATAAGGATCTCAGGGCGGAGATGACAGGCAGCCGCGCGGCGCGCAAGGCCGGGAACAGGCTGCCGGCGAGCCCTATCGCGACGGAGAACAGCACGCCCAGGAGCATCAGGTCGGGCGTGACGCGGAACTGGAAGACCGTCTCGGCGAACGACTGGAAATCCATCGTGCCGAAGTTGATCCCGCGCACGACCACGAAGGCGTAGACACCCCAGGCGAGCGCGCTGCCCAGGATCCCGCCCAACATCGCCAGGAACGAGCCCTCGACCAGGAAGCAGACCACGATGGCGGCCCGCGAGAAGCCGAGCACCCGGAGCGTCCCGATCTCGCGCGTGCGCGCCGCGACGCTGGCGTACATGGTGTTCATCGCGGCGAAGACCGCGCCGATGGACATGGCGACGCCAAGCATGCCGGCGAGATACTTGATCGGCACCGCCGTCATGGTCTGCTTCGAGTAGTAGTCCACCTCGCGCTCGGCGCGGAGGGAGAGCCGTTTGTCCGCTTGGATGCGCGCGACCAGGTTGGTGAGCGCGGCCTCGTCGCGCGGCCGCAGCAGCACGCTGGAGTACGTGTCGCGGTCGAAGATCGACCGGGCCTCGTCGGCGTCCATCCACGCCTCGGAATCGAACGCGCTGCCGGTCCCGTCGAAATGGCCGACCACCGTGAGGCGGTCCGGACCGGCCTTGATGGTGCCGCCGATCTCGAAGCCGGCGAAACGCGACGCCAACCGCTGGGCGACCACCACCTCGCGCTTGCCGGGCACGAACCAACGCCCTTCCTTCAAGGTGACCTGCGGACGCAGCTCCATCCCGCCGGCGGTGACGCCGCGCAGCAGGGTGTTGGCTTCGCCGGCCCCGGCGCGGCGCGGCGCGCTCACGATCATCACCAGCTCGGCCGAGATGACCGGTTCGCCGCGCTCGTTCTTCGCGATCCCGTCGAAGTACCGGAGCGTGCGGAACTGCTCGCCCGTCACCAGGCTGCCGGATTCCGCCTGCGATCCTTTGCGGACGACGAGGATGTTCCGCGGGTCGCCGGTGTTGCCGCTGCTGCGCTCGATGCCGCGGGCCATGCCGCGGAGCAGCACGAACACCGCGACCACCGCCGCGATGCCGAGGATGGTGAAGACGGTCGTGCGCCAGCGGACGAGCACGTTGCGGAAATTGTATCTCAGCGGGAGGGCCATGGGATCAATCCAAGGTCTTCAGTCCTTCGACCACGCTCGTCCGAGCCACGGCCAAGGCGGGCCCGATGGCGGACACGATCCCGAGCAACGCGGCCACCGTGGCGCCGGTCGCCATGATCCGCGGCGTGACCTCGAAGTAGAGGAGGAACCCGTTGGTCAGCTTCTGGAGGTCGATCAACGTCCAGAAGGCCCAAGATCCACCGATGCCGACCAACGCGCCCAAGGCGGCGAGGCCGAAGCTCTCGGCGAGGATGAACCCGAAGAGCTCGGTGCGCTTGAACCCGAGCGCCTTGAGCACGGCCAGTTCCCGGAAGCGCTCGCGGATGGCCATGCTCATCGTGCTCACCGTCACGAGGACCAGCGTGAACACCACCACCGCGCTGATCGAACCGATGAGCATCTTCACGTTGCCGAGCATGCTGATGAACCCCATCTGGAACGCCCGCTCGGTCTCCGCGCGCACCTCGGCCGAGCTGTTCTCGAAGGCCTTGTCGACGCGGGCGATGACGTCGTTCGCCACATCCGCCGACGCGACCCGCAGATACCAAGTGCCCACGGTGCCCGGGTTGCCCATCAGCTCGTCGAGCAGCTTGTGGTGGAAGAACACGCCGCGGTCGTCGACCGTGCCCTGGAACACCGCGAGGATCTTCAGGTCGAGGTCGACCGGGTAGATCGTCCCGGTGAAACGCATCTTGTCCCCGATCTTCAGGCCGTAGCGCTTCATGGTGTCCGCGCCGACGAAGCACGAGGTGCGGTCCTTGATGAAGTCGTCGTAGCTGCCGTCCGCGATCTTGCCCTCGACGATGAGGTCCCGGAACCGCGCCGGGTCGACCGCGAACTGGGCGAAGCTGGTCACCGTCTCCTCGCGGAAATTGCCGCCGAAATAGGTGAACGGCGACACCGCGACCACGCCGGGGATCTTCTCGACGACGGACAGCTGCTTCGCCGGCAGCGGCTGCGCGAGCGAGACCTTGTTGCGCACGATGACCCGGAGCGACGCGGCCTCGGATTCGGGCGGGACGGTCAGCTCGCGCTGGAGCGTCAGCAGCGTGACCAGCAGCCCGCAGCTCACCGCCACGCTGACGACCGTGAGCAGGGCGCGCCGCTTGTTGCGGAGCGCGTTCTTGGCGATGAACGAGGCGAAGGTCATGCAGCGATCTCGCCTTTCTCCAGATGCAGGCTGCGGCTCCCGTAGGCGGCGGATTTCGGGTCGTGCGTGACCATCACCACGGTCTTGCCGGCGGTGAGCGTGAGGGACCGGAGGATCGCGAGCACGTCGCCGGCGGACTTGGCGTCGAGGTTGCCGGTCGGTTCGTCCGCGACGATCAAGGCCGGATCGGTCACCAGGGCCCGCGCGATGGCGACCCGCTGTTGCTGGCCGCCCGACATCTGGTCCGGACGATGGTGTCCGCGGTCGGCCAACCCGACCAGCTCCAGGGCCGTCTGCACCTGCTTGCGGCGCTCGCGTCCGCTCAGGTCCGTGAGCAGGAGCGGCAGCTCGACGTTCTCCGCGGCGGTGAGGACGGGGATGAGGTTGAAGCTCTGGAAGACGAAGCCGACGTTCTGGTTCCGCCAATCGGCCAGCTGCGATTCATCGAGCTGCGCGATGTCGATGCCCTGGACCTTCGCCGATCCGCTCGTCGGCCGGTCGATGCCGGCGATGATATGGAGCAAGGTGGATTTGCCGGATCCGGACGGCCCCATCAGCACGACGAACTCGCCGGCCGTGATGTCGAGCGAGACGTGGTCGAGCGCGACGACGTTGATGTCGCCCTGCCGATAGATCTTGGACAGGTCCCGGACGACGACGATGGGTTCCGCGGCCATAAAGTCGCGGAGAATTAGACCAAGATCGGGCGGCTAGCAACCGCGGCAACGCAGATGGGTGCGATCGGAAGTGGCGTGCCCGGCGGGTGAGGTAGCGCAGACTGGCAGTCGTGTCGCCGGCTGGTAGCCGGCCAGGGCGGCGGCGGCGATCCGTTCGCCCTGGAGACATCAACGCCCAGCGGGTTGCCAACCCGCGACACGGCAGACTGCCAGTCTGCGCTACGTATGTCCGCCACTTCCGATCGCACCCAACGCAGATCACAGGTCCGGGATGATCGGTCCAAGAGCGGCCGTCCCGGCTCAGCTCTTCGGTGTGAGACCGAGCACGACATCGAAGCGGGCCGCCAGTTCACCGGCCTTCGCCCCTTTGAGCGGCGCGAAATCGATGGTCACGGAATCGCGGGCCTTCGCATCCTTGATGCCCTTCCAGACGCCGTCGCCAGCATTGCCCGGATGCCCCTGGATGTAGCACTGCGTGGTCAGCAGGTCCTTGCCGCGACGTTTCACCTTGTAGTGGATGTGCGGGGCGCGCCCGGGATAGGGCACCGGCTTGATCGTGCGGAACAGGTACTCCCCGGTGGAACCGGTGACGAAGCGGCCGAACCCCTGGAAATTCTTGTCGCGCTTGTCGCCGTTGTCCGAGCCCTTGTGCAGATAGACGCCGTTGGCGTCGCACTGCCAGATCTCGACGACGGCGTCGCGGACCGGTTCGCCGCGCGGGTCGAGGATCCGGCCGCTCACGTAGCTCACCTGCCCGACCGCCGCGTCGAGGCTGTCGTTGAGCACGAGCAGGTCGTTGTCCGTGTCGAGCGGCAGGTGGTCCGGATAGAAAGGTCCCTCGGTCTGGGCCGGTGTGAGCGAGAGCGCTTCGGCAAGCAGGCCGGGAGCGAAGGACGCGGCCGCGCCGAGACCGACCAAGAAGCGGCGACGGCCGGGTGAGGGGACGAAGATGTTCATCGGTGGGGAGGTTCTTTCCAGGGCGACCGATGCATCCTTCCAGCCCCTGGACGGGATCGCCATGTGTTTCCCCCCTGCGAACATCGGCATCGACGGGGTCCGCCGCGAGGTTTGCCTCCGGTCGGACCGCCCGCGAGAGTGCGCCGCATGACAGCAGGACACTTCGACGCGGTGGTGATCGGTGGCGGCAGCGCAGGATATGCCGCGGCCAGGACACTGACCTCCGGCGGCGCCAAGACGGCGGTGCTCGAAGGCGGACGCGAGGTCGGAGGGCTCTGCATCCTCCGCGGATGCATGCCCACCAAGGCCCTCCTCCACGCCGCCGAACTGCGGCAAGCCATCCGCCATGCTGAGGAATGGGGGATCACGACCGGCGAGGTGAAGGTCGATGTCGCGAAGCTCTTCGCCCGAAAGGACGCGCTGATCGCGGAGTTCGCGGGCTATCGGCGCCGGCAGCTCGAGACGGGCAAAGCCGCGTTCATCCGGGCCGACGCCCGCTTCATCGATCCGCGAACGCTGGCGCTCGACGACGGACGGCAGCTGACCGCGGACCACTTCGTCATCGCGACCGGATCCGTCATCGCGCCTCCGCCGCCGGGGACCGGCCTCGACCAGGTCGCCCAGCTCACCAGCGACGATGCATTGGCGCTTTCCCGGATCCCGGCTTCGATGATCGTGCTCGGCGGGGGCGCGGTGGCCGTGGAGTTCGCCCAGTTCTTCAGCCGCTTCGGCGCGCAGGTCACGATCGTCCAGCGAGGGCCGCACCTGTTGCGGGACGTGGATGAAGACGTCGCCCGGGAGCTGGAGAGCGCTCTCCGCCGCGAAGGCATCGTGATCCACACGGGCACACGCCTGCTCGGCGTCGAAGACCTCGGCGACCGGAAACGGGTGAGGTTCGAGAAGGCCGGCGAAGCCTTGGTGGTGGAAGCCGAAGTCCTCTTCAACGGGCTCGGCCGCACGCCGGCCACCGCGGGCCTCGGTCTCGCGGCCGCGGGCGTCGCCACGACGGACGGCCGCATCGTCACCGACCTGCGGCAATGCACCTCCGCGCCGCACATCTACGCGGCGGGCGATTGCTGCGGGCCCCACGAGATCGTCCACATCGCCATCCAACAGAGCGAACTGGCCGCCAAGAACATCCTTCGTCCCGCCGCACCAGCCGAGATGGAGTATCGGCTGCTCACCACCGTGGTCTTCACCGACCCGGCGGTCGCCCAGACCGGCCTCACGGAGAAGTCGGCGCGCGCCTGCGGAGTCGATTTCCTGTCCGCGACCTATCCGTTCAACGACCACGGCAAATCGATGATCCTCGGCGCGAAGGACGGCTTCGTGAAGCTGCTCGCCGACCGCGGGACCGGTGAATTGTTGGGGGGTTGCTGCGTCGGTCCGCAAGGCGGCGAATTGATCCACGAGATCACCGCGGCGTTGGCGAAACGGATGACCGCCGCCGAACTCGCCGCGATGCCGCACTACCATCCGACGCTGGCCGAGATCTGGACGTATCCGGCGGAAGAACTGGCCGAGAAGATCGCGGCCTGACGAGGCAGCGGTCCGGTGGTGGACCTCGAGGGCGAGAACCGCTGCTTGCGCCGGGCGCGGCGGCGGCTTAGAGCAGGCGTATGACTCGACTTGGCCGCATCGCGATGGTCGCCTGCTTGTCGTTCTCGGCCGCCGCCGCGCTCCGGGCCCAGACCGGCCCAGCCGGTGTGACCGCTCCGACGACGGCGGTGAACGTGACCGGGATCGCCGGAGGTCAGACCCGCGGCATCCGGGGCGTCACCCGCCGCACGATGATGACGGTACCCGGGCAGGAGGCCCGGACCTTCTTCACCGCCGGTGGAGTCGATCTCGGCGGGAGCACGCTCCCGGGCAACGCTGCGGTCGCCGCCCCGGCGCCGGTCGTCGCCGAGACCCCGATGGAAGGGCTGGACCGCCCGGAGGTCCGGCGCGCGCTCCGGCAACTCGCCGATTCCGGCGACGCGGACGCGAAACGCTTGCTCGCCAAGCCCGTCTTGGCCGCCCGTCCCGCAGGCCGTTGAGCGACCCGGCGCCGGCTGCGCCGGGCCGGCCGTTCTTCACTCGTTCGTCGGCCTGGCGGCGTCCGCAGCGAAGAGCAGTTCCGTCCTCCCGTGGATGCGCAACCCTCCGGTTTCGCATCCTGCATCCGTATCCACCGCTCCGGACCGATCCTGACGGGTCTCCATCGGACGCGAGGCTTCCCAGCTTCCGTCTTCCCCTGCGCTCGACCGGTCCCGTAGCCTGTGCCGGTGCACTTCGGAAAACTGACGCTCGTCGGCGTCGGCCTGCTCGGCGGTTCGGTCGGGCTCGCCGCGAAGCAACGCCGGCTCGCCGCCCATGTCTGCGGGCTGGTGCGCCGCGCCGCGGCCGTCGCCGAGTGCGAGCAGCTCGGGGTGGTGGATTCGGCCACCCGCAACCTGGCGACGGCGGCATCGGACGCGGACCTCGTCGTCCTCTGCTCGCCCATCGGTCAGATGCGCGCCTTGCTGAAGGACCTGCTGCCGTTCCTCAAGCCGGACGCCATCGTCACCGACGTCGGGAGCGTGAAGGGCAGCGTGGTGGAGGAACTGGAGCCTTTGGCCGCTTCGGTCGGCGTCCGGTTCGTCGGCAGCCATCCGATGGCCGGCGCGGAGAAGACCGGTGCGTCCGCCGCGCGGGCGGATCTTTTCCAGGGCGCGGTCTGCGTCGTCACGCCGACGCAGCGGACGGATCCCGAGGCGCTGCGGATCGTGGAAGGATTCTGGAAGGCGGTCGGTTCGCGCGTGCTCACGCTGTCGCCGGCGCAGCACGACGACCTCGTGGGCCGTTCCAGCCATCTGCCCCATGTCGTCGCCGCCGAACTGGTGAACTACGTGCTCAGCCCGGTGCATCCGAAGGAGCAGGCGCAGCTCTGTGCCAGCGGTTTCCGGGACACCACCCGTGTCGCCAGCGGTTCGCCGGAGATGTGGCGGGACATCGCTCTGGCCAACCGGCGGCACCTCGGCCGCGTGCTGGGCGTGTTCATCGAGGACCTGGCGGAGTTCCGTCGCGCTTTGGAAGAGGGCGACGCCGCGTCCGTGGGCGAGTTCTTCGCGCAGGCCAAAGCGCGCCGCGATGCCTGGATCAACCCGGCCGAGGGGCCGGAAGGCAACGGACACGGGCCCTAGCCGCGACGGTGACGCCGGGGCATCGCCGCCGAGGCCGCATGGAAGACCGCCCCGGCCGCTTCAGACGATGTCCGGCTCGCCGATGACCTCGGTGCCGTCGCGGGTCTGCACGCCACGGGTCTTGAGGCTTTCCTTGGGATCCGTGTAGCCCGGGATGATGCGGTCGAGCTGCGTCTGCGTGGCGCCGAGATGGTCGCGGATGAGCTTGCCCAGCACGCTCCGGTAATCGGTGTTCCGTTTCAGGTAGCGTCCCGTGGACTGGAACATCGATCCGGTCTGGCCCGTCTGCCAGGCGATGGGGTCGCTGCTGCCGCCGCAGTTGAACACGCCGCTGCGTTTGACCGTGCCGAGCGCGTCGGTCTCGAGCCCCTTGACCCCGCCGCCGGCGACGAACATCACGTTCGCCTCGGCGTGGTCGGTGCCGTTGTCCGAGTTCTCGATGGTCGTGCGGCCGAACTCGGAGAGGGTGACGATGACCAGGTCGTCCCAACGGCACTTGTCGGCGTACTTGGTGAAGTACTTCCGGAGCGCGTAGACCGCCCAGCCCACGCGGCGCAGGAGGTTGGCGTGGGAACCGGTCGCGGCGCCCTGGTTGCTGTGGGTGTCCCAGCCGTCGATCGACGTGCCGGCGACGAGCGCGGACGTCTTGTTGAGCACGAGCGAAGCCGCCTTGAGGTTCTGGAAGAAGCCGTATGCGGAGTTGGGGACGACGTACTTCTGCGCGTTGTTGGCGCGGGCGAAGCCGCCGTTCTTCGCGTTCGTCGTCGGGAAGAGCGAGTAGGGCATGTCGCCGTCGGTCGCCTCGTCGTCGACGAAGGTGTTGCCGGCCTCGCTGAAATCGAGCTGGGCGAAGATGTCGAGCGTGCTCGCGAGGTTGCCGTACTGGAGTTCCAACAGGTCGCGGTCGCGCTTGCCGGTGAACTGCGCCTTGTTGGCGGCGCCGAGCGCGGCGTCGGCCTTGAGGTTGCCCTGGGGCGTGTTCGGGACGGCGAGCAGGTTGTAGCGGGTCGGATCGCTGCTCAGGTTGGTCATGGCCGCCTTGGACCCGCGGAGGATCAGTGGCAGCGATGAACCGATGCTCACGCCGGTGAGGGGAGATGAATGGGCCAGCCCCGACTCGATCATCGCCCGGTAGAGGAGCCCGTCCTTGACCAGTTTGCTGTTCGGCGAACCGGTCTCCCAATAGTTCTGCGAATCGAAATGGGACCGGGATTGCTTCGGGTAGCCGACGCGATGGATCAGCGCCAGGTCGCCGGCGTTGTAGACCGGCGCGAGGAACTTGAGCGCCGGGTGCAGCGCGGCGAAGCCGTTGCCGAGGGGAAGGCCCGCGGTGTAGTCGAACGTCGGCGTCGTCTGCCCGCTGACGGGGAAGAGCGCCTTGCCACGCGCATCGAACGGTTGGGCAGGGTCCTTCTGGATGAGGATGTCCTGCCGGTTCGGCGGGCCGTAGGCGGGGTCGCCGAGGGGTACGACCGCGTTGAGGCCGTCGTTCGCGCCGCGGAGGAAGATGAAGATCAGCTTCTTGGTCCGACCGTCCGCGCCGGTGATGCCGATGTTGCCTTCGGCGAGGGCGCGTTGGAGGACGAGCGGGATGTCGGTGAGCGTCGAGAGCGCGGTGCCGAGCCCGAGCGCGGAGGCATGGGAGAGGAATGAGCGGCGGGTGATGACGTTCATGGTATGGCCAGTTTCAAGTTTCCGGTGCCGGTTCGGTTCACTGTTCTTGGAAGCGCTGCGTCGACATCAGGAGGGCGACCATGCCGCGGAGACGGAGGTCGTAGGCGCTGGTCCCCGGGGCCAGCGCGCTGAACGCCGATGTCGTCGTGCCGTCGTCCGCGGTGTCGAGGAACGCGACAGCGATCTTGCGGAAGGCCGCGAGGTTCGCTTGTCCCTCGGCCGGGAAGAGCAGGTCGAGAAAGTAGTCGGCGATCTTGCCGGAGTCCCGCATCGCTTCGGGTGCTTTGATGCGGAGCAATCCGACCGGATCGGTCTGGGTGCTCGCCCCGACATCGGATTTGCCGGTCATACCGGCGGGCATGAGCGCCGCCTGCACGAAGCGGATGCGCTCGGCCAAGGTCCCGGCGCTGATCCATGCGGAGGCGTCCTCCGGATAGCCGTCCGGTTCCATCCGGTCGAAGAGCCGCATGCGCCCGAGTCGGTCCATCACGGGCTGGATCTCCCGGCCGTCGGTCGTCACGGTGTAGGAGCCGTCGTCGCGACGGGCCCGGAGCGCGCGCATGGCGCTGGCGACGAACTCGAGCGGCGTCTTCACCTTCTGCAGCGACGCCGCGTCCGACCGGAACAGAGCGGAGCTGAAGATCGTCCGCAGGACCTCGCGGAGCTGGCCTTTCGGTCCGCCGTTGGACGGGTTCTCCCAAGCGAGCATGCAGGCGTGGACCAGCTCTTCTTCGGGAGTGGTCTCGGCGTCGGTGAAGTCGTAGCCGATGGCGAAGCCGTCGTGGACGAACAGGCGGCAGAGCTTCACGGAGAGGAACTCCTGCGTGAACGGCTGGTCGGCCATGTGGCCGAGCAGGGTGTGACCCTCCTGGAGGGTGGGGTTGCCGGTTCCAGCCGGGATGGTGAGCGAATAGTCGCGGCCGGCCCACGGCGGGCCGAACCGGGCCGGCACGAGCTTCGGGGTCGTGACCGCGCCCTTGGCGTCATGGTTGAAGAAGATCTTCTTCTGGGCGGTGTTGTGGTTGGCCGCCTTGTAGTTGAACGACCAGGCGCCGACCAGGTTGGTCACCGCCGTCTTGTTGGTGATCGCGTTGGGGTCGAGATAGTTGGTGGTGACGAAGGCGAAGGGGTTGGACTCTTGTGTCGCATCGACCAACCGGATGGACCAGCCGGTCCAGACCCGGGAGATCTGCACGATATCCGCCTGGTCGTACCCGTTGTCGACGCCGAAGCAGAAGAGCTCGCAGAGCTCGCGGGCGAAGTTCTCGTTGGCGATGCTCGTGCCGCTGCCCTTCGAGTTGATGGTGTCGAGGTAGATGATCATCGCCGGGCTCTCGGCGCTGATCTTCAGCATGTCGTGGAAGGTGGCCTTCGGGTCCGACATCGCGGCGCGCCAGCGGAGGTTCTCCTTGGATTCGAGCTGCGTCGCGATGCGGCCGGCCGCATCGGAGCTGAGGCCGGCGTTGTCGAAGTAGTCGCGGATCTTGGAGTATTCGGTGACGAAGTGGTTCTCCCAGAACTGCCGCAGCACTTCGGTCAGCTGCTTGCGCGACTGGATGGCGTGCAACAGGTGCCACGCCCGGAGATCGGTCATCGTGGCCGAACCGTCCTTGAGCTTCGCGAAGATCGGTGCCGGGGAATCCACGGCACCGCCGAGCCCGTGGGTGCTCGTGATCCCGCTGCCGGAAAGGCGCACCGTCAGCTTCGCCGTCACCGTCGGCGAGGTGAGGTGCCAGTAGCTCAGCGTGTAGTTCGTGGCGGCGTTCAGCGCCGGGGCGACGGCCTGGTAGACCGAGGTGCTCTGCGAGTTGCCCGCGCCGGTGGAGACCACGTGCAGCGACAAGCTTCCGCCGTGGGCCTCGTCGGGCGTCAAGGCCGACCCCGCGACGTTCGGGCTCAGGATCCAGTTCGATCCCAGCGCGGTCTCGAAATCGCCGTCGCGGAGCAGGTTGGCCTTGGTGCCGTCGTCCACCGTGCCCGCGACGAGCCGGATGTCGTCCAGGTAGACCTCACCCGGGCCGTCGAGGTAGATGTACAGCGTCGAGGACGAACCCGTGCCGGTCACCGTCATCTTGCGCCAGCTCGGCGTGATGACCGCGGAGTCGATGTCCTCGGTGATCGTCTCGGGCGCCAATTGTTCGGCGATGTAGGCATCCGGTCCGATCGCCCGGACACGGGCCAGGTCGTCCGGTGACGGGCCGTAGGCGATCCGCTGCAACAGGGTGGTCGCGAGCAGCGCATCCGGCGTCAGGACCCGGGCGTTCACCCGGAAGAAACCGTCGCCGGGCGCGGAGGCCAGGCCGGTCCATCCGAACCCGTCCAAGAAACCTGTGGTGTCCGGCCGGTAGGGTTGTCCGAGCGCGTCGGCCCGCTCGATCTGGTATTCCACGGTCGCTGGATACGGAGCGAACCCGAGCGTGACCCGGCCAGGCTCGGCCGAGATCCCGGTGATGATCGGCGCGTCGGTGGCGGCGGCCATCCAAGAGACGAGGGCACCGGACATCACCAAGACGGCGATACGGGGAAAAAGGGCAGAGGTTTTTTTCATCGTTGCGCGAAGGATGGATGTTGGGCTCAGCTTAGCAGGATTCGGGCCGAGTTCATCGGGTGGGCTCGACGGGCTCCGGCGCGGCCGCAGGCATCGGATGGACGTCTAAGAATCGAACCCTTGGGACACGACAAAGTCAACTGGTCCCTCAAGCGGTCCGGCGGGCGTCGGATCCGCGCGCCCCCTGTCCCGGTCGGGCAACCGGTCATGGAGGGGGTGACCCCGCCTCCGCGCTCCGAGATGGCAGGACCCGGCCGGGGCGGGATCCTCGGCGGCTTCCGATGCCGCGGCGCATGTCGTCCCTGCGAAGCGTCCACCCATGCCGTCGCGGACGATTTGCCGCGGTCCGGGGCCACACTATAGGTATCCGATGAGCGAACTGATCCCGGGCGTCTTCCTGACCGCGGAGTGGAGGCATCTCGCGATGCTGAACTACGAGGTCGGACCGGCGTTGCTCGACCGGTTCGTCCCCGCCGGGACCGAGTTGGATCCGTGGGACGGAAAAATCTTCGTCTCGGTCGTGGGGTTCTTGTTCCTGCGGACGCGTGTGCTCGGGTGGCCCGTCCCGTTCCACCAAGATTTCGAAGAGGTGAACCTCCGCTTCTACGTCCGTCGGAAGGCCGAGGACGGCTGGCGGCGCGGCGTGGTGTTCATCAAGGAGATCGTCCCGCGCGCCGCGATCGCGATGGTCGCCCGCACCTTGTACAACGAGCCGTACATCGCGCTGCCGATGTCGCACCGCATCGACGCGACGGCCGGCCGGGTCGGGTCGGCGGAGTACGGATGGCGATCGGGTGGGAGGGACAACCGGCTCAAGGTCGTGACCTGCGGCGCCGCGCGGCCGCTCCAGGACGGATCAGAGGCGGAGTTCATCACCGAGCACTATTGGGGCTACAATTCGCGACCGGGCGGCCCGACGCTGGAGTATCGCGTCGAGCATCCTCGATGGCGGGTCCAAGAGACCCGCGAGGCGGTGCTCGATTGCGACGTCGCGGGGCTCTATGGGAAGGAGTTCTCCCGTTGCCTCGAAGGCCGGCCTTCGTCGGCGTTCTTGGCCGAAGGTTCCGAGGTGACGGTGCGCCGCGGAGTGCGGATCGCATGATCCGGCGGGGTGCCGGTCCGAAGGACCGGTCAGGCGTGCTCGCGGTCCAGCTTGGCCGCGGGCTTCTTGCTGTAGGGCGAGTGGAGGTTGAAGTAGATGCCGCAGAGCGGCCGTTGTCCTTCGGTCTGGCTGAGGATCACCGTGACGTGGCGGTCGAGCGCGATGCCGTGGCGCATGTCGGCGCCGCGGGCCAGATAGGCGTTGATCGCCTTCTGCAGGAGCGACCGGAGCGCGGCCTCGCAATCGTCGGGAAGCTTCTCCAAGCACACGACGTGGCGGTCATAGCTCTTGAGCGCGACCGCCAACTCGGCCCGGAAAGAATCGACGGTGAGTTCCACGCCGCAAAAATACGCAGGCCGGGATCGAAGTAAAGCCGGGCGGCGGACGGGGGGCAAAAGTTGCGGACAAGGCAACCGGGGCAGAGTCGCGCCCGCTCTGATGAAAAACGGGTTTTCTACATGCGCCCGAGCCGGGTATCGGTCTCGCCCAGGATGTCCACGGCACGCGTCACCGGCATCTCGCGGAGCAGGGCCAGGCAAAACGCCTCGAAGTCCTTGGTGAAGTGCTTGCTCTTGCTCTGCCAAGGCGGCGTCACCGTCCACACCTTCTCGCATCCTTTGCAGCGGGGCCGAGGCAGGGCGCACAGAATCTCGGTCCGCTTTCCAAACCCATCGAGGTGACGCCAAGTTCTGGGCCCAGCGTGATCATGGCACACGACCCGACCGCCGCACTTCGCATCCGGGCAGCGGAGCCCCGGCCAAAGTTTCTCGGTCTCACGGACCACGACCAGAAACCGATCCACCGGTTCAGTCTCATACTCGGCGGCAAGCACCGCCCACCGCTCGTCCAGTTGTAACAACCCAGCGAAAACCTTCTCCAGAATCATTTTGGTCCGATTCTGCCATGCTTGTGGGCAATGGCAAATCGTGAGGAACCCGTTTCTCCGTCCCGGCTATCGCGAACGGCGCCGCGAGCTCGGCACCACCGCCCGCGGATCTGCCCGATGAACCGGCGCGAGGTCTGCACGTCCGCACCCTCGGTCCGGCCAGCCGTCGGCTCGATGGACTTCCGTTCGACGTCCCGGAGCAGGCCGCGCAGACAGACCTTGGCCCGATGCCGGCGTTCACTGCGGCCCGACGGCGCCAGCAGTCCGACTGGAAAGCCCTCCCAACGGCATTCCACACCCGCCGGTTCCCGGCCGCCATGCCGGACCGCTTGCCGCTGTCCTCCGGCACCACCGACAACGACTTGACCGGGTATCGTCGGGCTGGTCTGCGCCGGCCGCGGTGGCCGCCGTCCATTTTTTTCTGGGTCCGCCGCATGACCGAGCCAAGCGGACGTCCCGCCGTCTTCCGCGAACCGCCCGCCCTTGCCAGCGATCCGCCCCTTGATCCGCCACGAAGGTTGACGGAAAGATCCTTGGGGAATTAATACGCACGCGTAACATGTCCAAAGCTCAGCTCTCCGTGGCTTTCTTTCTCCAGATGGCGGTCATCCTCGCGGTGTGCCGCTGCGTCGGATATCTGGCGCGTCGCGTCGGGCAGCCGCAAGTGGTCGGCGAGATGATCGCGGGCGTGCTGATGGGACCGTCGCTGCTCGGGCTCTTCTTCCCGCAGGTCCAGGCGATGATCTTCCCGAAGGCGTCGCTAGACATCCTCTACGTCGGTTCGCAGCTCGGGGTCGGGCTCTACATGTTCCTCGTCGGGGTCGGGTTCCGGACCGACCTGTTCACGAGCCGCCTCCGTGGCGCGATGGCGGTGTCGATCGCCGGGATGGTCGTTCCGTTCATCCTCGGCGGCGGGCTGGCTCTCTGGCTGCTCAAGGTGCCCGGGCTTTTCTCCGACAAGGCGACGAGCTTCGAGGCGATGCTGTTCCTCGGGGCCGCGATGTCCATCACCGCGTTCCCGATGCTCGCGCGCATCATCTACGAACGCGGGCTCACCGGCACCTCGCTCGGCACGCTCGCGTTGGCGGCCGGGTCGATCGACGACGCCGCCGCCTGGTGCGTGCTGGCGATCGTGCTCGCCAGCTTCGGCGGCGGCGCGTCCACGGCGGTCCTCGCCATCGCGGGCGGGCTCGGCTACGGGCTCTTCATGGTGACCGTCGGCCGGAAGCTGCTCGCCCGTCTCGGGACCGCCACCGAGCGCGAGGGCAAGCTGACGCCGACGATGCTCGCATCGGTGCTGATGCTCTTCTGCCTCTGCTGCTGGGTGACGGACGCCATCGGGATCCACGCCGTGTTCGGCGGCTTCTTGCTCGGGGTGGCGATGCCGCGCGGCCTGTTCGCCAAGGAGCTGCAACGGCAGCTCGAGCCGTTCGCCGTCGTCTTCCTCCTTCCGATGTTCTTCACCTACTCGGGTCTCAACACCCGGCTCGACCTCGTCGACAGCCCGCAGCTCGCGCTCATCGCGCTGGTGGTGCTGGTGGTGTCGTGCCTCGGCAAGGGCGTCGCTTGCTGGGCCGCCGCCCGCTTCAGCGGAGAGGACAACCGGACGGCCATGGCGGTGGGCGCCCTGATGAACGCCCGGGGCCTGATGGAGCTGATCATCCTCAACATCGGTCTCCAGAAAGGTGTCATCCACGCCCCGCTGTTCTCCATCATGGTCGTCATGGCGGTGGTCACCACGTTGATGGCGTCACCCGTGTTCGAATGGGTGTACGGCCGCCACGCCCGCGCCAGCGGTGAGCTCGGCAAGGCGCAGCTCGGCGCGTGACGGGGGCTATGCGCTCCTGGAGGATGGGGACTTGTCATACCAAGTGGGTGTGATCGTCGGTAGAACCGTGGGCGAGTTGCCCAGCAACCCGCCCGGCTTGCAGGGCAAGCCGCCCACACCGCGAGGCCGAGTTCTACCAAAATCCACAAGGAGTTGGTATCAGAGGTCTTTGACCGCCTGCCACGCTCACCCCCACAATTGCCGGTCGAGCGAGCGGTACTGGATGGCTTCGAAGACATCCTCGTGGTTCACCGTGTCGCGGCCGGCGAGATCGGCGATGGTGCGGGCGACCTTGAGGATGCGGTCGTAGGCGCGGG
>Ga0209443_1000312_pt1 | contig 32996 bp, 44 predicted proteins | sample LauGreBMM110DCMD_2_FD_187571 | JGI IMG/M metagenome (GOLD analysis project Ga0209443, IMG submission 187571) | Freshwater lake microbial communities from Lake Michigan, USA - Su13.BD.MM110.DCMD (SPAdes) (version 2) | ecosystem: Environmental > Aquatic > Freshwater > Lake | place: Lake Michigan... | reverse complement strand
CGTTTTTTAAATTTAAGATATTCTTCAAATTCAAGTTCAAAAAGTTTTTCGTTAAGATTAAACAATCTTTTTGCGGTTGTTGATTCAAATTTGTTTGTATTTAAGCGATTTTCAAGTTTTGCTTTTATTTTTCGCGCTTTCTGTAGTTTTGTCATATTTTTTAAGTTAAAGTTTTAGGTTTATAATATTGCCAATGCTTGCCCTTTTGTTTTGAACGGATGCAAAGTTTTTTATGTGAATCGGTTAAAGAATCATATTCTTTTTTGGTGATTTTAATAAAATCGGATTGGTTCATATTTTGTTTATTTAAGTTAATATTAACTGTTAATAGTAATTAGTTTATGTCTTTTAGCGTAGCACCAAGCCGAGTTATACTTTACTTTTAGCTCTTTAGCAATTTCAACAATTGACTTAGTTTGTAAAAGCAATTTAAATTGTTCTAAATCAAATTTTGGCTCCGGACCTCGTCTTTTTTTACTAAAATCAATTCCAGCACTAACTAAAACTTTCCTAGCTTTGTAGCTAGTAATATTGTTGAGTTTTGCCGCTTTTTGAATACTTTTATTGTTGTCTATGTAGTCATTTAAAATTTGATTTTTCATATATTTATTTATTTTTTTTGAAGAAATAATATTGCTAATAACGGCAATATTAGGTAATGGCAAGCTAGTAAAAGTAAAATTATCCCTAATAACCCAAAGAATAACTTCCAATTATCGCCTTTCTTTTTTTTAACTTCTTTTTCCATATTAATGTAAGATTGGTTGTTTAAAAATTTTATAATAAATCTCCCGGCCATTAAGATTGTACTTGATATTACCGCGGGCAAAAACATTTTCTCCCCAATTAATCACCGGGTTGTTTATTTTTGAAATAATATCATTATTAAAATTGCTATTATCGTTGATAGCATCGCCAATTTTAATGGTTTTATTGTTAATTGCCTCAATGATACAATCTTTTAATACTTTATGTTTAAAATCGTTCCTTTTGGCGTATTCAAAGAAAAAATCATTAGCTTCTAAATTTATCTTGCTTTCATGGTTGTTTAACAACCACGATTCTAAAACTTTTAGTCTATTGACAAAAATTTCAATTCTAAAATAAAATTGCTCCTCCATATTATTTAAATTAATTGTTAATTTTTAATAAATTCTATAAAATCATTGATTCCAGAATTTTCTTTAAAGAATTTTCTAATATCTTTTTTAGCTTTTTTATCTGCCGAAAAAGAATCCGTCCAAGAATAATTTATTTCATCAATTTTTTTGTTGTTTTTGCAATATGTGATTTTATCAAGACTTTTTGCTCCCAATAAATTAATTGCTTTTATTGCTTGTTTAGAGTCGATAAAAGACCATTTTATTTTGAATTGTGCCATATATTTTTGCTTTAAAGTTAATTGTTAATTAATTATTTGAAAATCTCCGGCCTTATTAATAAAGCCTTTCTCGATTGATTCGATATTATCGTTTACTCGCTCCATTATCTCGCTTCTTGCTTTTTTAAAAGAGCCTTGAAACGATGGAAAAATTATTAATCCAGTTTTTAAGTGGACTAGGGCAAAATAATCTTGTTTATAGAAAAAACATTGATTGCCGGCAACTTCAATAACTTCAATTGCTTTGACTAATTGCGTCTTTACTCCTGTTATTTTGCTATTACTTGCAATATTAAAAAATTGAGGTTTTTTCATAAATTAAGCTAATTGATTAATTAAATTATCGTCAATTCTTACCAAGTGGCACCCTGCTCGAAAAAAAATACTTTCTTTAATGTTGAAAATTTTATTAATTGTATAAACTCCGAGTTTTAAACCTTCCAAACTTCCGCCACTTTTAAACACTTCTAGGGCTTTTTTACAATCATCAAGTGGGGCTTTAGCTCCTTTATTTGTTATAATTTCCTCACCCTCAATTTTAGCAATATAATCAAACTTTACTTTTTCAATATCGCCATCTTTTAAAAGCCCTTCATTGTCCAAATAATTCTCAATATCACTTTCTAATTGATATTGCACCCCCGTTTCTGCTTCTATATTGAAAAATCTTATTTGCTCTAACATTGCCCTTAAATCGTAAACAAAGTTTTTAATATAATGATAACTATCACTTAAAAACCCCCGTTGCCCGCCAATTATATCATTATCAAATTTATTATAAATTCTAACATTCCTAATTAAGTCTTGATAATTGTTAATCGGGGTCAACTCGTCTAAATAATATCTGCAAAAATCTTGCTCGCAAAATTTATTATCAAGTTCAAAATTCTCTGAGGTTATTCCATTTTGACTATATCCCCAATCAGTAAACTGAAAATCTTCTTCGACTACTTCCTTTTTTTTGGAATAATCAAACTTTTTATAATAAAATCTTTTATAAAAACCATCACTAGAACATCCAAAATCTTGAAAAAGATAATCCTTTGCGTGTTCAAAACTATCATCTTCATTAACATTTTCTTTTATTTGCTCGATTGTATCTTTATTAATTATCCCAAGGCTTAAAATTGCATCATCTATATTGCAATAATCAATATCATTTAATTTTATTTCAATACTTTCTTTATTGGAGTTGAATGTAAAATTATTAAGTTTTGTAAATCTTTTAGCAATTTCAACTCGGGCTTCACTATCCTTGAAAATTGTTTGTAGGTTTAAAATGCGATTATGATTTTTTATAAATTGTTTCAAGTTTTTCATATTTTGTTTTTTTTGAGTTAATAAACGGGTTTTTCGTGGTGATTTAATTTATTTATTATTTTGTTCTATAATCATAATTCATAAAATAAATGTTTGAGTTAATATTTGAAAGAAATTAAATTCATTTCATAAAACATATTATTGCATTATCTTTTTTATATGTCAATAGGCAAGTATAATTATTTTAAAAGTTATTCAAATTGAGACAAGCTTAGAGTCCCTAGGGTTGTTTATTCAATTATGTAAAAGAAATAAAAAAAGATTATTGATTAAAATTAAAAACCTTGTGAATTAAATAAATTATAAAATAAATCTTTATTATAATTTAATTAAAAATAATAGTAAAAAAACACTGTCAAGTAAAAAGATTAAAATAATGATAATTATTTCTATATTGTATTTTTTTTAGAAAATAAAAAATTGTCCCTCCCTAAGCGGTTTTTTAAGTGTTAATAAAATAATTATGTTATAATAGATTTATTAATAATAATGATTTATTGATTTTTATAAAAAAAAGGGTGGCGAGATGGAAAATTAGTATTTATTAAAAAATAATGCTTTTAATAGAAAATAATGGATAATTTTAGCAAGCAAGAAAGGAGTTAATAAAATAAATATAGGCAAATACTAATTGAGGCAATTAAAAGCAATAAGCGGGCTTAAAAAGGGGGTTTATTAAGAAGTTTAATAAATAGAATAGAAAAAAACCCGGCAAATATGATTTTGACGGGTTAGAGGTTGAAAATTAGTAATTTTAATAAATTAAATTTCTTTAGTTTTACAAAAATATTTTGTTGCGAAAATCATAAATGTTTTAATTAAGATTAATAAAAGTAATTTAACAAAGTGCTAAAATTTCAAAGTCGTTATTTTTTGCTAAAAATAAACTGTCCGTACCGTGTTTTTTTCCAAAAAAATTAAAACCTTGTTTTTTGGATTTTATGAATTTAAGGAAAAATTTAAAAGTAGTATATATTTTAAAATCAAAATTTTGTTGATTGTTTATTTCATATTCAAAACTTAACTCTTTAAAATTATCGCTTGAATCTTGTTTAAATTTATTTTCGATTTTTAAAATATCGCTTTCAATTTTAACACTTGTTTCGTTGTTGTATTTTGTCAATTCGTTATCGCTTTTAAAAATCGCCTCCAAAAAGTCAAAAAATTCACCTCTTGGCAAATTAAGTTTATTTTCAAAATTAACATTAAAATAATTATCAATTGCTTTTAAAACGGGTTGAGTATTTTTATCGTTAATTGACTCGATTAAATGCAAGCATTTTTCGTAAGCCTTGCCCGGCTTCACCATCTCAACTAAAAAATGGCGCGTAGTGTGTTGAATATTTTCAACTTTAAATTTTAAAATAATTTTTCCGGAGTAAAAAATAGCTTGGTTTTTTTCGACAATAAACCCTGCATTGCTAAGCTTTTTTAAATTTATAAATTTGACGGCGTTTAATAGATTTTTTTCAAGAGTATTCATATTTTTTTTATTTAAAATTTATGTTTAAAATTATCACTTTTATTTTTGTATTATTTTCAAGCCAATTTTGAAAGAAGGCGTATTGATTACCTTTTTTATAGTATACATTCAAAACCCAAGCCCCTTTATGTTTTTTTCTTAGATATTTCCATATTAGGGCGCTTTCTAGGTCGCTTTTTATAGTGTGGCGTTGGTAGCCTTTGGCTTCTAAAATTTCGCCAGCGTCGCCAATGTCTTTTATTTTATTTTTAAAAATTTTTATCATATAGATTTAATTAAAGGTTAAAATAAGCTTTGGTTAAATCGACCGCGTTTAATTCAAATATTTCAATTGATAAATCGCAACCATATGAAACTTTCCAATCTTGATGCTTTTTATCACTTTCCAAAATTTCGCAATTATCCTTATCGACTAAATTAGAATATTCTAGAATGTGGCTCATAGCATCATCGCAATTGTTTACTTGTGCGTATTCTTTTTTATAACTAAAATAAAGTTTTGTTTCAAATAATTTTTCAATTGCTAGCGTTAAATTTTCGGCTTCGATATGTTCCTGTAATTGCCAAAAATTAACTTGGTCGCCTTGCCCCTCTTTATAATCATATTTATAAATTGTGGCGTTTACTTTAAAATAAAATGGTTTCATAAATTGTTTAATTTGAGTTGATTATTAAATTTGAAAATTTTACAAAATAAATATTTTCGTTTAAAGTTTTTAAAGTGCTTTTTTCTTTAAATATTTCCTCGATTGCCTGCAATTGATTAATTTTTTCGTTGATATTATGCTTGTTAGTTGATTCATTATCTTTATTAACTTGCTCTAGTAAGTACTCACCTAAAAATTCACTAGCAAGTGATAAAATACAAGCGTTATTTTCTAATAATAAAGTTTTTTGCTTTATTCTATATGAAATATTTTTTAGTATATCACTAGAAGCCCCTTTAATCCAAAGCTCTAAATAAATTTCGTTCATAAATATTTTAATTTGAGTTAATAAGAATTTCTTTAATTTGCTCGAGTTGCTCCTTACTGATTGTTAAATAATTAGAATCAATTAAAGTGCTATCTTTCCAGCCTGTAAGCTTAATTTTTAAACAATTAGCATTTTTAAATTTATCGAATTCTTTCTTTAAGTAGTCTTGATTTTCTTTGCTCATAAATGTTTTAATTTGATTTTCTTTATTCATATGCTCCTTGCTAATTATTTTTATAATATTGAAATAATCGCAATTTTTAAAGCTACCCCGCGCAAATTCCTTAACATTCCAATTTAATTTGTTAGATAGCTTAAAAGCTAGGTTTAAAGCTTGTTCGCCTGGCTCTAAATATTCACAGGGTTCAATAATGCTTCCACCCTCGCAAGTTGCTTTTAATCGCGCTGGTTGCGTGTTGGTTGCCGGTAAATATTTAATTTGAATGGATTGCATATAGATTTAAATTTAAGTTGATAAAATTTTAATTAATTTTCGATAGTTCTATAAAAGAAACATTGTTGTTAATTTCGGATTTATAAAAGATTTTATAATTAATGTTATTTTCTTTTAAAAATTGGTTGCCACTTTCAATTGAGTAATCAAATAAATCAAATTTTGTGTAGCAAGTGTTTAAAGCATTGAAGCCAAGATTTTCAAACAATGATAAAAAGCATTTCCCCGCTTTGTCGTAGCCGCAACCCGTCGCCTTTGCAACCGTTGTTTCATCAAGTGTTTTTAAGCTTACTACTCCAGCCTTAGACCTGCTTAAATATAGTTTTAAAACTTGGTATTCTTTAACTTTGTTTAAATAATCTTGTTGTTTCATAAAATAAATTTTTAAATTAATTGTTAATAAAGCGTTAATTAATAAATTTTAATAGTTTTTTTGAAGCGCTTAAAATTTGCAAATTGTGATTAAATGTTTCATTGAAATTTTCTAAGTTCATTTTTAGGAAGTTCGGCACTTCAAAATATGATTTTAAATTATCATCAATAACATTTTGTAAAACTTCAGTTGATAAATCAAAAATTGATTTTAAAGCTTTGTTTATTGCTTCATTGTGATATTTTAAGTTGTTTTTTAACAAACTTTTATTTGCAAATATTTTTTCGGCACTTTCAACTTCGCGTTGAAAAATTTCTTGTGAAATTATTAATATAGCATTTCCTTTATCATTCATAAAAATAAATATTTGAGTTAATAACTTTACTTGTTGTAATATAGAACTGATTTAAGCATCAAATTTAATTCAAAAAGATAATCAGCAATTCTATTTTCAAGTTCCAGTTCCTCATCCTCTTCAATTTCCTCAATTTCCTCATTAATATTTATTTCTTGATTGTTCATATAATTAAAATTTGTTGTTAATAAAGAAAATTATTTTTGTAATGATATTATTTCTTGATAAATTTAAGAAAGTTTTACAATCTTTAATTTTGTAAATAGAGAAAATGAAATCAATTTGCATATAATTTAAGAGTTAAAGTTTTTAATAATTGTTAATAGATTTTAATTATTTTTATTATTTAAGTAAAAAGCAATAAAGCTAAAGATTACAGTTGAAACAAGACTTAAAATAAAAGTTGAGAAAGAAAATAAAGATGAATCAAAACTAATCAAAGATAGATTAAAAACACTTGCAAGAAGTGAAATAATAGAAAGTGCATAAGCTGCAATTTCAACATTTTCTAAATTATCTTTATTTTTTTGTTTTTGTTTTTGTTGGCTTAAATAATTTCTCATAAATTGTTTTTTAAAGTTAATTAGGTTAATTTGTTAAAATAAGTATAACATTTTCTTTTTAATATATCAATAACTATATTCAACTATTTTCAAGTGTTCACAAAATGAAACAATGTTGTTAGAGTGTTGAGACTCTAAGCTTGAAGGGGTTTTGATTGGAGCAATTGAAACAAAATAAATAAATTGTTTTAAATTATTGATATTAAATTATTAGTGGCTTGCTCAATGTGTCAAATGAAGTGCAATAATTAAATCATGATAACAAATAAATAAACTAATAAGAGTTAATAAACTAGGTGATTAAACTTTGTGTCAATGTTTATTTTAATTAATTGTTTAAAATGTTTTAGTTGTTTCAATTTGGTTAATGGCTTTGAGTTGGTTTAATTGTTGGTGAAGTTCAATAAATATTAATAAGATTTAATAAATTATATTATAAAATAAATAATAATTATTGGTGAGTAAATTGTAGTAAGATTGTTAGGATTATTAATTGTAGTTTTGAAATAAATAAAAGTTAGTTGGTGAAATAAATTGTTGAGTTATAAAAAAAGATTGGTGTTGAATTTGTTTTATTGGTTGTTGTGGTTGGACTTGGTGGGGGTGGGGGTATTGGCAGGAATAGAAAGGGGGGAGGGGTGCATGGGAGTAATAGCCCACCCTCCCATCCCCTCCTACTAAAATACATTTTCACTAAAATAAACTTATCCTCCTCACAAATCATCACATAAACTAATTTATAGCCACTTCTAAGCTATTTAAATCAATTTAAGCTATAATATTAGTATTATAGTTGATTATGTATGTAATTAAGGTCTAGGTATGGGGGTGGTTTATATGTAGTTTAAATTCACCACAAAGAAAAAAAAATAGTCAATTTTTAATTTTACAATTTCAAAATATGATTTATTGCTATAAGAGGCTTTGGAGTGTTGTAGTAAATTAACCTAATTGAGATACTTAGTTCCATCTACTTACATGCAAGATGTAAGCATCTGGAGTAAACTCCTTTCTGTGAGAGGGAGACCCACTGCTGAATGCTCATTTCAATTTGTCAGTTATTGGGAATTCTGCCAAATCTGGAAACAACCTTTTTACTAAAAATCTGCAACCCATATACAGTGTATATTAATGGCTTGCCATTTTTAAAAAAGAGAATCCCCTGCAACAATCATTGTCAAGTAAATTATTTTGTCAAGTGTTCTTTTTCTTTTTTTTTCTTTTATTGATACTGTAGGTGTTAGGGCGTATTCACCCTTCAAAACCTAAGTTAGAGTAGTAAGTTAAATTTTCTCTTGACTTACATAGTTCATTCTATTACTTTAATTACCTATTAGCAAATACTAACCTAATTTCCTAGAATATGGAAAATGACACAAAAAACATTATCGATAAAGAAAAACATTATACTCGGGGAAGAGATATAGCCCCCATTACTGGAATGATAGTAGAAACCTCCATGAGTGTGAAATATCAAAATGAGTTATCGAGAATGGCGGCTAAAGAATATCTCCAAAGAAGATTCAAAGAATTATATGGCTCGCTAGATTTAAAAGAAGATGACCAATTAGATAAATTTCATGAAATAACCCTAGATGTCAAAAGTAAAATCATAGACCATACCAGAAATGGCTTAACAATCGAAAACATTTCTAAGTTTAAAGATATGCCCTCATATTCTCAGATTAAGGAAATTATAACCTCGGATACTTTTTTTCATTACGAATATGTTAAGGCTTCTAGTGAAGGTGCGGTTTTCTTAGTTGATGACCTCGATAGCATAACAAAAGACTTTATACAAGGCAATTCCGCCCCTCATATAGATGCAGTTGGGTTAAATTCGATTACAAAGGCATTATCCACTGTAGCTAAAATGAAGAATCCTGAGAGATATGGGGAAAATGCTAAAACAGTTATTAACAACAATACTCAGATCAATAATGGTAGTAGCAACAGTCCTCAGGAGATAAAAATGGTAATTGAGGCTTTTATTGATGAGATAGAGGATAAAAGAATACTTGAAACATTAATAAACAAAGCTAGAAATAGACTTGATGATTTAATTAACAAAGAACTAAATGTATAACCTATGATAAATGTTTATACTGACGGCTCATGTATCGGTCAAAAAGGTGGTTGGGCTTATATAATAATCAATAATGAGGATAGCATTATTTCTAATTCGGGAAGAGTTCCTAAGAATGCTACAAATAATCGCATGGAATTAACCGCATGTTTAAAAGCTATTGAGAAAATAATCGAATTAAAGCTAAATGGTAAAAAAATTAACATATTTACCGATTCTCAATATGTTATAACTGTTTTATCTTGTAAAAAACAGTTTACAATAAATGAAGACTTAATTACTAAGATTAGAGATATATTCCATCTCGTTGATTTACAATTTAAGTGGGTAAAAGCTCATAGTGGCAATTTCTTTAATGAAAGTGTAGACATTATGGCTAAAAATAAAGCAAAAGGTATAACAATATGAAATTAAAAGAATATATTTTTCTAAAAAGTAAATCTATAACTTACTCAGTAATTTTAACTATATTTATTATAGACTATATTTCTGTTTTATTCGAAAAAAACTTAGAAAATGATTTTTATTTAACTATAATTGAAAGATTTGTTGCTGATTTAATAACATATTTTCTTGTTATTTTTGTATTTATGCTAACAGCAACAGTAAAATATTTGTTTAGAAATAAAAATTAAACAAATCCTCTATAATACTCTTCGCACTCTTTTCTTATGTTATTTGGGGTATTTTCAGTTAATCTTAGCACATATCTCTTAGATTTGGCATATATCTCAATCATATCATCAGTATTTAGCATAGCGATTGCTCCATCCATCTCTTTAAGCTTCGGAGGGTATAAACATTTCTGCCAGTCAGTATTTTTTGTTGATATTTCTAGCTTATTTTGATACTTTTTTATAAGTATTTTATATAATTTTTTATCAATTTTCATTTTTATCTTGCAAAATTTTTCTTTTATTATATTTTGTTAATATTAAAAAACAATATTTATTAAAAATCTATTAAAAAATGGCACTTTTCGGTATAACTAATTTTTTTAGAAGAAGCTCTAACTACATGATTGGAGATTTTAATTCTAACCCGAACATGTCTTTTACCATTCTTTACGATGCCTCTACTTTTTTAAATTTCTATTATACTGTAGCTCCACTCGCTGATGCTATAAATAAAATTAATACTTTTGGCTCAACAATCAAACCTTATGCTTTTATAGGAGGTATTCCATATGTAAATGATGCTAAAAAAACTCCACCAGATTTAATGGCGTTTGATAAATGGGCTAGAAAACCCAACCCTAAACAAACTGGAATACAACTTCGTAAAGAAGGATTGCTACATTTTCTAGCTACTGGAAATAATTTTATTGAAATAAGATATGTAAATAAAAATGATATTTTATCTATTACAAACATTAATCCAGCTAAAATTGCTATAAATAAAACTAATGAGACAATCAATTATTACGAATATGCTGATGAAAATGGTGTAATTATAACATATAATAAAAATGTAGATAGTTCTTATGAAAATCCTATTAGATACAAATTTATAAAAGATGGCGTAACTAGAGAATTATTACACTATAGTGAAGAAGAAGCAAAAGTTCTTGCAAATGATATGGTCATAACATCTGGTTGGGGAACTAGTAAATTAGCACCACTAAGAGATGAAATGATTTTATACCAAGAAGGAAATACAAGTAATCGAGCTAGCTTTAAAAACTCTCTTGCTGCTAAAAAAATGTTTAAAATAGATTTAAGTAAAGTTCCGGCTGGAACTAGTCAAGAATTAGTTAATAGTTGGAAAAAAGATTTAGAAAGCAAGTTCACTGGCTCTGTAAATAATGGCAAAACCCTTATCACAACTCTCGATATTAACCCAGTTGACCTTCAAAACCCTTTCATGGCGAAGGATTTAGAGTTTAATATTGGCTTAAGAAGGCTAAGAGTAGCTTTTTATAATGCTTTTAATATTCCATTGCCACTTGTGGAGGGTGAGTTTACCTCTAACTCGAATATGAAAGAAGCTAACCTAAATTTATATGATTCCGCTATTTTACCAACATTGGAATCTTATTATGAATTTATTTACCTATTTTTTATTAAAGATTTCTATCCAAATACAAAAATCACCGAAATCAAATATGTTGAATCAGAAATTCCTGCTATTGCCATGAGGAACGCTGAGTTAGCTAATTTAATTTCTAATGCAAATATTGCTACTAAAAATGAACTAAGAAGACAAATTGGATTAAATAATATTGAAGGCTTAAATGCTGTCTATGTTGATGGTAACCAAGCTCCTATAGGTGAAGATACCAATACTAGCGACGCTATTGGTATTCCATTGTCTCAAATTAATAAATCTTATAAAGCTATTAGTGATATTGATTTAAAACCAACCGCAGAAATGGCAAATCAAGCTCAACAAGGCTTAAAATGGAGAGAAGAATTTGGAAGAGGTGGGACAGCTGTCGGAGTTGCGAGAGCTAATCAATTAAGGAATCGAGAGAACTTAACACCAAGAACAATTGGCAGAATGGTTTCTTATTTTGCGCGACATGAAGTTGATAAGCAAGCAGAAGGATTTAATCAAGGTGAAGAAGGCTTTCCAAGTGCTGGTCGAATAGCTTGGCAACTTTGGGGTGGCAATCCTGGTAAGTCTTGGGCTGATAGAAAATGGGAAGAGATTAAAAGAGAAAGAGGTGATTAATTAATAACTCTTAATATTGCAAGAAACAAAATTGTTGGTTTCTTTAGAAAATATTAAAAAATAATATCTACCAAACCATCTTTTATCAGCAACGATATGTATTTTTTGTAAATAAAACCCCTTTTCTTGCATTAAAGATATTCTTCTAGGAGTAAAATGAGAATTTAAAGCTTGGTTATTTACTAGCCAAGCAATGCCGAGATTAGAAAGTTTTAATGCTTTTTCAGTGAATTTCCAAGAAATATGATAAGGTGGATTACCAATAATCCAATCTGCTCTTTGATTAACTAGTAAAAAATCATTACCATCTTCAATTTCATATTCGTATTTTGTAACAAAATTAGGTAAGTTGCTATAAAAAACCTTATTCTTGCCAGAGCCAGCATCAATAATAACTTGATTTTCTTGCAATGGTAGCAATTTAATTAAATCTCTAGCCATCTGCTCATTAGTGTAATGAAATGTTATATCTTTAACCATTTGTCATAAATTTCTTTTGATATTTTAAATAAAAATATGTTTTAATAAATGCTCTATAACTGGGACCGTGAAGGAATTCCCGTAGCATTTATATGCTTGTGAATTTGAAATTCCACTGCAATACAAATCTGGGTATCCTTGAAGTCTAGCACATTCTATCGGGGTTAATTTTCTAACCATGTCTTTTATTTGAACTAAACTATCTTTTGAAACGCTAGTAAGGCAATTTATTTTATTATCATTTCTAAATTCCAATCTTTGCTCTGTCTTTGCTCCTTTTATATCGCATCTTTTTCCATCAACAATATGTCTACCTCGCATTGCACAACCTTTAAATTCATATAATCCTGTTTTTGCTCCACGCCCTCCTCCATTCGCAGATAGACAAACACTCTTACCATCTACTGAGTAAATTCTATCTCCTTGTCCACCTTTATTGTAGTGTCCAACTCTAACCATATCTTTGAGAGAAATAAACAAACCCTCTTTTTTTCTTTTTAACAAACTTTTCACATTTTCTTTGTAATATGTTGCGGGTATGCAATAAGATTTAAGCCTTTCAGTATCTCCACTTTCAATGATGTCTTTTAAAACAATTCCCTTGTCTTCTGGTTGTTGAATATTTGGAATATTTGTCCAATATAGTCTTTTTCTCATTTGAGCTGTCAACAAAGCCGAATTAATCATAATTGGCTCAACTCCTAGCAATTTGCTAATTTTATCCTTCCATTCTTTTTTCATTGAATTGACATTTTCAAAAAGAAAATATTTTGGTTTGCAAATTTCTAATGCTTCTAAACATTTTGAGAATAAACCGCTTCTTGCCCCCTCTAATCCTTTTCCATCCCTTTTGGCAATTGATAAATCTTGGCAGGGAAAGCCTGCGATTAATAAATCAACATCTTTTATTTGCTTAAAATCAATATCATTAACATCTCCAATATGAATAATATCCGAGTGATTATTTTTAGAAACTTGAATTGCAAATTTATCAATTTCTGAAGCATAATACTCGCAATCTATGTTTAGATTTTTTAAAGCTTGTCTAGCTCCTGAAATTCCGTCAAATAATGATAAAACTTTCATTTTTTTATTTATTTAAAAATTTATTTACCTGCTCTTGAAGTCTTTTAGCATTTTTATTATTTTCTGCTAATTTTTCAATTAATTGTAGCATAACTTTATATTTTGGAGTTATTCCAAAAGTGTACCAGTTAGATTTAGCATTTTTCATGCCAAGATAGCTTAGGCATTCTTTTTTACAATTCTTCTTTAAAAGATTTAACTCAAAAAGCAAGGGAGTGAAGGCTTTTACTCTATTTAAAAAGAAATAAACTTCACTAGTATTCTTTTCTTTTTTTTCTTTTTTTATATCCATAAAATAATATTAAAAGGTAATAATGATGGACAAAATACGATTATTAAATATCCTTTGCAAGTGTTTTTTTTAAATTCTTCAAAATTTCTTATGGAAAAAATAGTTAAACAATTTTCTGCAAAAGTCGAAACCTCCACTGGAGAAGATGCTAATAAATATTTATATGTAAGTTCTTATATATCAACTTACGATGTTGATTTAGGAGATGATGTAATATTGCCTGGTGCTTTTACTGAATCGATCATGGAAAGAAGGAGTAAAAATAAAAATATTCCGGCTTTATGGCAACATGATATGAATATTTTACTTGGACACGCAATTAAAATTACCGAAGATACCAAAGGTATTTTAGTAGAAAGTAGATTACCAAAAAACCATTGGAGAGTAAGAGATGAAATTCTTCCATTGCTTGAAAATGGCTCTTTACAAGAGATGTCTGTAGGATTTATTGTTGATGAGTATAGCGAAAATGAAAAAAATGATTTAAGAATTATAAAAAAAGCTAGATTGCTTGAATATTCATTTGTTACCCTAGCTATGAACCCAGAAGCTACAATTGAAGGTTTTAAATCTTTAATGGAAAATATTAAAGATGAAAGAGGAGTGGAAAAGTTCTTGAGACAAAAAGGCTGCTCCCATACTGAATCAAAAACAGTAATTAGTGTAATGAAAGAAATTCTAAAATCTTCTAATCTTCGTGATGAAGTTAAGGAAGAATCAGATACCCAACGAGATGTTGAGGAAAAAAACGAGGAATCTATTGATGAAGAAGCAATTCTTAAATCTATAGATGATATTTTAATCTTAAATAAATTAAATCAATTATGTCAGAACACATTATAAAAAAAATTGATGATTTAGCAGTTCAATTGAAGGCTGATGCCTCTGTTGAATCTGAAAAAAAATCATCAGAAGTAAAAACTGAGCTAAAAGCTCAAATTACTGAAATGGAAACTACTTTGCAAAAAAAGATTGAAGAAATCGAAGAAACTTCAAAAAAATCAATTTCAAAAATTGAAAATGCTATTAATAGTGGCTTTATATCAGTTTCTGAAAAAGCTGATTCAAAATCATATGTTCCCCTAAGCTTAAAAGAAGCTCAAATTATTGCACAAGCTATTCATAGCAAATCGCAAATTAATTTCTATGCTTTGGATAAAAAAGCAATTCGTTTTGGTGATTCAACATCAACAAACACAATTGATAGACCAGCTACTGTAATGGGTTCTTTTGAAGTCAACAAAGACATTCCTTCAACTATTCTACAAGATGTTGATGTGATGCCTGCTGTAAATGATAACGAAGGCGCTCTTGTTTGGAATACTTTTGACGAATCTTTAATTGAAGCTTTTGAAGCAAACGAATTTGAGGCCGCTCAGGTAAGTAAAGAAGTTGTTTACAGAAATGTTAAATTAGCTCTTAAGAAAGTTCAATCAAAAATGAATATTTCTACTGATGTAATTCTTAATGTTATGCAAGGTGGAAATCAAGTTAATGTTCTCGATAGAAACATTGCTGGATTAAACCGTAAATTTGACAAGAAAATCATTAAAGATGTTTTCCAAGATGTAATTGCGGCAGCTAACAATAGTCTTGTAGGTAAAACTGCAACCACTACTCAATATGCGCCAGCAGATGCAACTATTAGAAAAGATTTAAGAAACTTCTTATCAACTTTGAAAAAAGAATTTATAAACAATTCTGTTATTTATGTTAGCAGACAGCTTATAAATGCCGCATTTTCTATTGAAGCTTCTGATGGTCATTTACCTCTTGAGCAATTTTTTTATTCAACTGACATACAAGCTTTTGTTACGCCAGAAGGTCTTATTCCAGTAAGAACATTTGAACATGCTCAAATTGGAACTTATAAATCTTTACACGACGGAGCAACTGATATTACAAGCGATTATACTGCCGTTACTGCAAACTTATCTGGCAATACTGGTAAATTACTTGCTTTTGTCGGTGATTTAAAATTTGCTTACAAAGTAATCCCCTCTACAATCGGAATAATTGGTTTCGATTCTAATGTAGGAACTTTACTTGACGGAGCAACTAAAGCTGGTAAGATTGGATATGTAGCCCAAGGTATTGTGGAAACACAAGCTATTAAAGCTCTTTACGCAAAAGCTTAATATTAACAATTAAATTATTATATATATGTCTGAAAATTTAACAGGAATTATAAAAAAAGTAGGAGTAGTTTCTACCGCTAGCACAGCGGAAGATGCTACTATTGCTGGTTCTGCAATTATAATTGAAGGGGTAAAAGAACTAAAAGTTTTCTTAGATGTGACTACTTGGACTTCTGGCTCTGTAAAAATTAAAAATGTGCAATTTGCCGATGATTCATCTTTTGCAGTAAATCCATCTACTTTTACAAGTGATGATTATTTAGGTAAAAACGATAGAATATCATCCGTTTCAGCAATAGACCAAACAAGTTTAGGTGCTGTTGGAACTAAGGGTATCTCGCTTAAAAACCTAGCTTTAAATAATCAAAAATATTTTAGAGTGAATTTTTTAACTGGATCAGTTAGCACCGATTTAACTTTTAAATCAGAAGTTATTTTGGAATATTTGGATAAACCACAAATCCAATCTTAATTATAATCCCCCTTTGCTTAAAAAACAAAGGGGGACAATTAAAAATAATTTTTATGATACTATTTGAATTAACTAAAGATTTTAATGAAAACGGAGTTGTTCTTAAAAGAGGACAATATACAAAAAACGAATTAATTAAAATTTATGAATCAGAAGATAAATTTAATTTTTGTTTTCAATGCACTACTTTAAAAGATATTTTAGTTGAGAAAAAAAATAAAATCGAAACTCCCGAAGATAATTTGGTAGTTGAGACTCCTGAACAAGATTTACAAATCGAGACCCCTGAGGATAAAGTAGAAATCGAAACTCCCGAAGATAATTTGGTAGTTGAGACCAAAAAAATAAGTTCTAATAAAAAAAATAGAAATAAATAATGTATTTTCAATTTTCTCAACCAATAAAATACATACTAGTGTCTAATTTTGGACAATTAGCGCTAGCTGTTTCTTTAAGTGATGTTAAAGCTCATTTAAGAATAGATTTTGGTCAAGAAGATGCCTATTTAACAAATCTTATCAAAACCTCCATAGAAAGATTTGAAAACATTACCACAATTGATTTAATTACCAAAACCTATAAAACATTTTTAGATAATTTCCCAGTTGATAATACACCGATTAAAATTAAAAGAACTAAGCTACAATCTATAATTTCGATACAATATTATTTAAACGGCGCTTTAACGACCTTTGATGCTTCAAATTATTATATTAATGAGACTAACCAATATTCACATATATTTTTAAAAGAAGATAAAGAATACCCAATAACAATTGACAATAGGGCTGATGCTGTAATAATTAACTTTACTTCTGGCTTTGGCGCATCTGATGCCAATGTTCCATTCACTTACAAACAAGGATTGATGGAATATGTTGCCTTTCTCTATAAAAATAGAGGAGATGCTTGTTGTAATGATATGGGTATTGCTAATGGATTCTTCAATATAAATCAAATTGAACCATTTATATGATATGGATACAAATACTTGCAAATTCATCACGAAACCTAAACGCAATATTAAAATTGGCGATTTAAACATTCCAATAACAATTGCCACTAGAATCAAAAAAGCTAATAATATTAATTCTCAAGATGTTTTAATTGACCAAGAAAATCTAGTTTCTAATACTTGGGCAATGCAAGTAACTGTTAATGGAGAAGATATTTTCAATGGAGCAAATTTACTAGGAAAAGTTACTGACCATTTTTACATAAGAAGAGATTCTACTAAAAAAATAAAAATCGAAAACATTATCATCTGCAAAGGAGAGGCTTATAAAATACTCGAAGTATTGCCAAATCTTCATGGAGAAAATATCTTTACAATGTTAAAATGCTCTCATGCTGGATTAGCAAATATTAATTTGAATATTTTATGAATATTGAGATTAAATTAGGAAAACAAGATAGCAAAGGAGCTATAAACAAAATTAAAAAAGCAATTGAAGGTGGAATTAGAACTGGTTTAAGACACTCTGGTAATTACATGGTTCAAGAAGTTAGAAGGCAAATGGCTCTTCCTAAAACTGGCAATACTTATATTTTCTTTAAGACTCGCGGTAAAAAAACAATGCAAAGAACTAGAGCTACATCGGCAGGTTATTCATTAGGAAGCACTTCTGCAAAAGTGTTGAGATACCCAGCTCCTAAGGGGTTAAAAATCGCAGCAGGAAGCACATATACACACAAAGCATCAAATGCTAGTGGAGAAGAAAGTTCAGCAATTTTAACTGGTAAATTAAGTAAAAGCGTTTACACTAAAAGCAATGGTGGCAATCAACAAATTATTGGCGCAACAGCTCCTCACGCTTCAATACAGGAGTTTGGATCAGCAAGAGTTGCTCCAAGAAACAATATTAGAAGACCATTAGCACAAAATAGAACATTAATTGCTACTAAAATTAGAAATGCTATTAATAATAATTTGAGGAATTTATAAAATGCAAACAAGTGAAATAGTCCATCAATTAAAAGCAGTTTTGCCTAAATTTACAGATGATTTTTCTGATAGTGTAAATATTACAAATATCGTTGTAAATGGCAATAATGTAACCTTTACAACTAATGGCAATCACCACCTTCAAAATAATAATACATTTTTAATTTGTAATGTTAAAAACTATTATGAAATAACATCATTAAAAAGATATAATAACATTGCAATCGCGTTAGCAAACTCTCATCACAACATAACTAGAAACCAATCTAGCGTTGAAATTACTGGAGCAAGTGATGCAAAATATAATGGAACAAAAACTTTATCAAAAACTGATATTGTTTTTAATGTTGCATCTAAAGTTGTTAATAATAATGATACTTTAACTATAACTACTACAGAAAGTAATCCTTTTATTGTCAACGCAAATTATAAAATAGATATTAATGGCAATTTAATAGCAATAAAGTCCATAGTAAACTCAACAACATTTATAGTTGATAATTTTATGGGAATAGCTAATGACTCTATTTTAACCCAAATTTCTTTAAAATCTTCATTGCATTTATTTTTTTATCAAGTCGATGTCACTGCTAATGCTAATCCAACTGGTAGCATTAAATTATTAGAAGCAAGAAATTTTGGATATAATGGTTACAAGCTAGTGGCATCGCATACTAACAACACAATTACTTGTGCTATACCTAATTTAGTTGGTTTGCCATATTTACAAGGCAGTCCAATTGGAATAATAAAAAGCAATATTAGAATTATTGGCACTATTGATTATGAAAGAGCAAAGCAAATGTTTCTTAATGCTATTGATTCAACAAGTGCAACTAAATCATGGCTTTTTGTTTATACTTTGCCAAGAACAACTGGAAAAGATCCGAATGGCAAGACTGATATAAATGTTGAGAATTATCTTGGTCAAGGAATATCTGCTAAAATTATACAAGCAATAGAATTATGTGTTTTTATAAATCTGGGAGAAAATGCATCCTCTGTTGGTTTAGCTGATGAAAAAGACAAAGTATCTAATTATTTGCAACCAATCTGCCAATCCATAGCTGGATTTATACCAAGCTCTCCTTTCACTGGCAACATTGTATACCAAAAATTAACACCAGTTCTTGACCAAGGAAAAGAATCTGAATTAACTTTTTATTCTCATACTTTTTTGTTTGAAACATTTATAGAGTTTACAAATAGTCAAGAAGTAAGCCAATATGATTTAACCGCATTGGTCAATATTAGCTTTGATTTAAAAGATGCTGTTAATGGCAATATTATTAGTACTGTTACCTTAGATAATTAAACTTCAATACACCAATAGTCAAAGAATCTTTCTAACTCAATATGCCAATGTGCAAATTGACCTAAACAATCAACCATATCATCATGGCGACCCTTAGGAAATTGCATTAATTGACTTTCAAAATTTGGATACCAAGTAGCATCTTTTGGGAAATAAAAACTTCTATTTGAAAACGCGCCAGTTGCGGTTAAAAATCTTATTTCTTTTTTTATACCGCCATGAGAAATAGGAATAATTGTTATTCCATATAATTTATGCTCATTAGGAAGCTCCTGCAATAAACTAGAGCCAGTGTTAGCATCTTCAATTATTAAATCAGTTGCCCTATGCCCATCATTACAAAAAGCTATTAACCCCTCCTTTGTTTCTGGATAAACTTTTCTTTCGCAATAACAATCAATTAAATATTTCGATTTACCAATGATTCCAAATTTAAGAAAGGCACTTGGGTCATTGATTTCATTGGGTTTTTGAGCTGAGTCAACCGATACTACAACTTTATCAAATTTCATAGAAGAGACATCGCTAATTCTAAATGGCTGAAACCAATTTATATCAACCATGTTTCCGCCATCCGCAACAGGGTTTTGCATATATTGAGCAAAGAAAACTTGCTTTCCGTTAGCTATGCCAGTTTCTGGATCAACAACCCTATTCATTAAGCTATTAATTTCATGCCAAGGTAAATAATCTGGCGATAATAATTCGTCTTTTTCAAATACAAATTCCTCATCATCAATTACTATAACAGTTCTCTCTTCAAAGTAAGCTGGCAAAGATATTACTAGATATTCACCTGGTCTAGTTCGAGTTAAGTATCCAGTTAAATCGTTTATGCCCAATCTTTGTTCGATGATAAAAATACTTCCACTAACTTTATCGACCCTTGAATAGAAACTTTCGTCCCAAGCTTTTAATGCGCTTGTGCCATCTGCTTTGTATATCATGTCCGAAGAAATAAAATCATCTGGCAATAAAAAGTCGCATCTTTCACCAGTTACCCTACTTAGCGTTCCAAAGCCTTGCCTTTCTCCACCTAGGGAAGTTTTAATATGATTTTCTGTATCTTTTGTTATTAATAAATCAGGAAAAATATCTCTATATTTTTTTGATTCCATAATTAACTTTGTCCAGCCAACATTTCTAGTCACTAGTTTATCTTTGTTGGATACTCCAAACATTCTTTCTGCGGGATTCCTTCCTAAATGCCAAGCCGATAAACCTGCTGAAATAATAGTAGATTTCATTAATCCGGGTGAAATATTAACAATTACCTTTCTAAAGCCGGGCTTTTTTTTTGATGTTGCCTCACCTGTCTTGCACAATATTCTAGTTGACTTGCTTGGCAATAGTTGCTTATTAGGAAATATTGCTGGAAAAGCTACATTACAAAAAAATTCATAAAAGTTTTCTTTATAAATTTTATTCTTCTTTTCTTCTATAATATTATTAATTTTTCTATCGTTTATTTCCATAAAATAAAGCTAAATTCCTATTACTGTTGACAACTTTTTATTTTTAATGTATTTTAATGATATTAAAAAACAATAATTTTTTTATATAAATGAAAGCAACATTAACATTTTTAATAAAATTCTATCGTAATCAAAACGAAGAATACCAAATTAATGACAAAATAGAGATTGATGTCGATTCAGAAGGAAATCCTATTGACAGCTTTTGGTATGAGCAAATTAAGTTTAATAATGGACATTTTAATTTAGATTTTAATAAAAAAGCAAAAAAATAAATCTTATGACACAAACATCTCCTAATACTGACATACAATTAATTGCTGGCTCAGCAGCGTTTGGTTTAGATCTAAGACAGCAACTTATTTTAGCACAAGGTACTTCAGCTGGTAGTTTTACTACAGGAAATCTTATTACAAATGTTCCAACTTCAAATGATGAGTTAAAGGCTCTGTGTGGCGCTGGTTCACAAGCTTACCTTGCAATTAAATCTTTCAGAGAGTTAAATAAAGAATCTCCTTTAAGCGCAATTATTGTAGCTGATAATGGTTCTGGAGTAGCAGCAACTGGTTCAATTGCTTTAACAGTTTCCTCTCCTAAAAATGGCAAAGCCGTATTTACTATTGGCTCAGGTTTTAGAAATAAATATGAGATTGATGTTTTGTCAACAACTACCGCAACTACTTTAGGAGATTCCTTAGCTGCTTTAGTTAATGCCGATGAAAATGCTCCCGTTAGTGCGTCAAATACTACTGGAACAATTACCTTTACAGCTAAAAATAAAGGAACAGAGGCAAATCAATATACTATCTATGTTGAATCTCTTCCAATTGGAGTTACTGCTGTAATTACTGCATTTTCTAGTGGAGCAACTGACCCAGTTATTACAAATGTTTTAAATAAAATTAAAACAGCAAGATATGATATTTGCACTCAAAAATGTTTTATGACTGAGGTTAAAAATCATTTAGAAGCTAAGTTTAACACAGCTAACCAAGCTTATGAGTCTTATGCAGTCGTGACTCAAGTTAATAGCTATGCTGATGCTCAAACTGCTTTAGGAAACATAGCTTCTAAAGTTATAAACAATGTATTTGTTAAACTTGCTAATGAACTCAATATTAAAGGTTCTTCTTGCCCGGAATTACCAATTGTTATTAGTGCAAAACTATTAGCAACTGATTCTCTCAGATTAGTGCCAGAGTCTTCAATTTCTAGCTTTATGCAAGCTCCAAATGTTTCTGGTGGATTAAATAAAGTTGCAGTTCCATTTCATAATGTTAAATTATTAAATGTAGCAAAAATTCCACAAGGTCTTGGCTGGTTGGATGAAGAACTTACTGGAATTGAACAATTAGGTGGTTCAACTTTAGTTATGGACGAGTCTAATTTAAATGTTGTAACTAGACCTAGATTTATGACTGTTTATAAAAAAGCTAATCTAACAGATGATGGTCAAACTTACATGAATTTAAATAAGTTTTTGAACTCAGCAATTGTAAAAGATACCCTTTATAAGTATTGGAAAAAAAGATATGCTCAAGCGGTTTTAACAAGCGGTTCAAATCCAACTGCTGCATCTGATGTAATTTATGTAAACAAAAGATCAGCCGAAGCTACTGTAATATCTATTTTTCAAGATATGGCTGATAATGGCTTAGTTCAAATGGATAGCGGAATTTTGCTAGATGAATTTAAGCGCAATTTATCAATCACAATTGATACGGCAACTAATACTATGAGCGGAAAAGCTTCTTATAGAAATATGGGTCAATTGGAAAATATTAAATTTAACTTAACAGCAAATTCATAATTTATGTCAACAATACCTTTTATTGGAAAATTTTTAATTGATGGAGTCGAAATTTTTGTAGATGGAAACTCTGGACAACTTAAGCATGGTAATCCGCAAAGAATAACTAATTCTTTAGTTAATGGTTCACAAGTAAAGACTATTATTACTGTTGATCAAACAACAGCTAGGTCTTCTGTGCAATTTTCTATTAGAGCCAACGCAAATTCAGATAAAACTAACCCTTCTATTTTATATAATAGCTTGCGTCCAAGAAATGATATAGAAATTACATTTATACCAGAATCTGGTAATGGCGGATATATTTTTAGGAATATGACCCTTATAAATGATTTAGAGCAAAGTGTTGGTTCAGATGCCTCAATTATGTTTATGTTTGAAGGCGCAACTGCGATTACACTTTAATTTAAAAAAATAAATATATGTCAAATAATAATATTTTTAAAGAAGGAATTATAATTGATTCTTTTAAAATTTCCAAAGAAGTTGGTAAAGATCAAAACAATGAGCCAATTATTGAATCTCAAGAATTTGTCCCAGAATGGACTGTTTTCGTTAATTCAGAAACTAAGAAAACTAATGCTTTGAAATTAATGCCATTAAAAATGACGGATGCTGCAGAATATCAAAAATTAGATGGTTCTGACCCATTAAAAGCAGATATTCTTCCAATATTAACATTTTTAGCGAAAAAAAGATACATAACTTCTGTTGATTTTCCTGAGGGAGATGTCAATTTTACTTCTGATTCTTATGCTTGTTGCTCAAACTTATTTTGGATTTATCGTTCAAATTTTTTTATGAATTTCAACTTAGAGTTAGTGGAGAAAAAACTTTAAAGCTAAGTTGTGTTGATAGTAAAACTAAAAAAATCTTATTTAACCAAAAAGAAATTGATATAGCTATACTTTGTCTTATAAAGCAAAATCAAAATATTTTTTCTTATCAACAAGTCATTAATTGGAGTTTTCAAGAATTTTTTTATTGGATTTATATATCTAGCGAATATGAAGCTATAATGAATAAAAATTAAAATATAATTTTAATGAGCGATATAAAATTTACAATTACAGCATTAGACTCCGCCTCCAAAACATTAGATGCTATTGACAAGAAAGCCAAGAGTGTTGAAAGCACTTTTAGTAAATTAAGTAAATCCCTAGGTTCGCCATTTAAAATTGAAAGCTTAAACCAACTTAATCAAAAATTCATAGATCCTAATTTTAATAAACAACAAGATAAATTAAGAAGGGAAAATGAAAGGCAATATAATTTCTTAAAAAATAATTTTGATAAAGAGTTAAATAGAAATTTAAAAGAAAAAGAGAGGATTCAAAAATCTCAATTACAAGAATCGAAAAGAAAGGGAGATTATAATGATTTTTTAAAAAAGAATTTTGAAAAAGAATTAAATTCTAACTTAAAAAGCAAAGAAAAAGAACAAAAAATATCTCAAAAGCAAGAAATGTTCTTTGCTAAACAGCAAGAAAGAGAGCAAAAAATCCTTAGAAAGGAACAAGGCGATAATTTTAAAAGACAAATAAGGATTGAGCAAGAAAATAAAAAGAATTTTGAAAAGAATCTAAATGATGCCAAGAATGCTAAATTTACTCCAATCAACTACATAAGAGACAAGAAAGGCAATGTAATTGGTGTATCTGGAGAAAAAACCACAACTGCTAATATTGCAAATAGTTTAAATCTAGGCGGAAGAACAATTTCAAGAGAAGAAGCCCAAAGATATGGCAATAGAAGAGGCGGAGGAATGGTTAATGATGGGGGAGGTGGATTCCTAGGTGGCAAAAGAACTTTTGGACAAGTTTTAGGTGGTTATGCTGCTTACAGAGTAGCCGTTGGGACTGAAACTGCTGCATCTGCAATTATAAATACTCCAATCGAGCTAGAAAATGTTAGAGCCTCTTTAGATGCGATGAACTTCGCTTCTGGGTTAAAAGGCAAAGAAGAATATAAGGGTAAAACAAAGAAAGATTTAGAATTCTTATATAAGTTAGGAAATAGATATGGTATAGATTATACCGCCGTTGCTCCTGAATTTATGAGAATGCAGGCGGTTAGAGCTAACGGAACTAGTAAATTTTCTGATAAAAATATTCAAGATATAACTCAAGCATTTACTGGATTATCAAGGGTAAGTGGTTTGGACGCAACAAGAACTAAGTTAGTCTTTTTAGCTGTTTCTCAAATGTTAAGTCAAGGAAAGCTTCGAGGGCAAGAGGTTAATCAGCAGTTAAGAGATCAAATGGCTATTGCTGAACCAGTTATTGCAGAATCTATTAAAAGAGTTATTTTTAGCCCAAAAATTAAAAAAAACAATCCAGAATTATATAAACTTTACGAAAAATATAGAAATAAAAAAATAAACATTAACCAATTAATGGAAGAGGGTGTTTTAGGCTCTGGTATTTTGACAGAAACACTTGGCGTTATGCAAGATATGTTAGGAGGAATGGTTGATGAAAAATCTCATACCTTCACAGGTTCTCTTGGAAGATTCGCGTCCGTTTCAAAGCAGTTTATTGATTTAAGCTCTCAGCAAGGCGGATTTCCAGCTAAACTAGCTAAAAGAGTTGACCAAATTTCCTCAGGTATTCATTATTTTAATAAAATTGGATTATCAGATGAGTTAAATCCAGATAATTCATATTATGAAATAATGAATGCCAAATATGAAGGAAAAGATGTCAGCCCACTAAGAAAAACCGCCGCTAGTGGTAAAAAATTTATAGACCAATCTCTTATACCAAATGCTAGTCTTGCCTTAGGTGTATATTCTGCTAGAAAATTAGCTAAAAAGTTTTTTAAACACGCAATGGTAAAAGGTCGGCTAGCTGGAACATTACTCGGACCACAAGCTGCTGGAGCTGTATTTGCTGGAGGATTAGCTTATGATTTGGGGAAAGAAATAGGTATCGCTTATGATGAAGCTAGGTTTGACAACGAGGTTAGCAAATTTAAAGATTTTTATAAAGGAAAATATAAAATAGATGCTCCAGTTTTACCTGGGCAAAATAATATGAGCATGAATCCAAATCTATTTGTTGATTCAATAATGGCTCAAACAAAAAAGCCACAACAAAATATGAGTTATATTAAAGCTCCAGCTGACTCAGCTAGGGATTTCTTAAAAGTAATAGATTATTTTCCAAAAAATCAATCATTAATGGGCTTAAATGTGCCACAAATTAGTCAACCAGCTGAACAGCCATTGCAAGGCGATTTCCCAAGCTCGTCAAAACAACAAATAGAGTTAATTTTAAAAATTGAAAAAATGCCAGAAGGCTTTAGTCCAAATATCTACACTTCTGATGGAAGGTCAAAACTTAATCTTGGAGTTAATTTATTAACAGGAAAAAATCAAGGGGTGAGCTATGCCAGTTAATTCAAATTGGTATGCGCCAAAACTTAATGGAGTGCCATTCATATGTTTAGAAGCATCTATACCAGAACTTGGAAGAAAAACAGCTATTTTTGATTATCCGAATACTGATTCAAGATATGTTGAGGATATGGGTAAAGTTAAAGGTGTTTATGAGATAACCGCACAAATTCAAGCAAATAATCTTACTCCATCAAGCTATAAAAGAAATAAAAAGAAATTTGAAAAGGCTTTAGCAAAAGAAGGATTGGGAGTATTAATTCACCCCACCCTCGGTAGAAAAAAAATTGTTGTAGTTAATCCTAAGCAAACAGGAGAGGCGATGCAAGGGCAAATAGGTCTTGTTAATTATAAATTCCTTGCCGTAGAATCTGATGAAAATAAATATCCTAAAAAGCTTGATGACAAGAAAGGATTGCTAAACAAATTAGATGAATTTCTTAAGCAAAAATTAGGCGCAGGACTAGAGGACATGATTAATGGCATAGATAATGCTTTGGAAAGTTATAATGCAGTTAGAGATGGTATTACCGCTGTTTCTGATTTTATGCAACAAGGAATGGAAACTATCAACGGCATTAATGACGAAATCGCAGGATTAACGGCTGATATTAGCAACATAAAAAATACAATTAATGATGTAGTAAACTTTCCATCAAAATTTGCCACAGCATTTGTAGCTAATCTAAATCGATTAATCCAAGTTACCTCTAGTTTTCCAGATGCCTTTTCTTTACAAAAAAGTGTATTTAATAAAACTCCCGAAGCCAAATCTAGTTTTTTAGCTGAAACCAAAATTGCAAATGTAATATCAAATACAACAAAAATTGCATTAATGTCAAATTCATTTCAAATAGCTACTGCAATTAATTTTAACAACCAAGATGATATTAATAACATCATCAAAGAATTGGAGCAAATGTATAAAAGCTTAGATCCTAATTTAATTGATGATGAAATTTTTACAATTATTGAGACTATTCGAGCTGAAAGTTTAATTAGTTTAAAAAATATTAAATTAAAATTACCTTATGTTAATATTATTAATACTAATTCATTGCCCGCAATTGCTTTAGCTTATAATTATTATAATAATGCTTCTGGAATTCAATATGAAAATATTATTAGTTTAAATAAAATCCAAGATCCTTCGAGTATTGGTGGAAATATTAAGGTATTTGTATCATGAACAAAGTATCGGCGGTTATAAACGGACAAGAATATTCTAACTTTTTATCTTATGAGTTTTCTAGGGATATTGAGGGCTTATTAAAACCCTTTTCTTTAACCTTAAATATTCCAGAAGATAGAAGAGTAATAAAAACGGGAAATAATAGAGTTGTTATTAAAATTGATGGAGAAAGTTTTTTAACTGGTTTTATAGAAGATGTTTTAGAAACAGACCAACAAGATAAATCAATAGTTACTATAATTGGAAGAGACTCTTTATGCGATTTAGTGGATAGTAAATTAGGTGCTAAAATATATAAAACTCCAGTTTCTTTTGTCGAACTAACAAAAAACGTATTAAAAGCTTTAAATTATAATGTAGTTGATAAAAAAACTAGGTTCAGTAGAGAGGAGGATATTTCCGTTATTAATAACTATGGAGATATTGCTATTTTAGAAGCTAATGACGATGTTGCCCATAGAGATAATGATTCGGCATTTGAAGTAATAAAAAGATGTGCTGACAAAAGAAGGCTAATATTAAATTCTGATGGAGATGGAAATTTAGTTATTAATAAAATAGGAAATACTGTTTGTGATACAGTTTTATTAAGATATAGAAATAATAATGAATCCAATGTTTTAACCTCTAAAGTCCATAGAGACGATACGAGTAGATTCCATAAATACATTGTTAAATCTATTGTCACTGGGTCTAAACAAGACTCTAATGCAACTATTGATCCAATACAATCAGAAATAGTTACTAAAGGTAAAAAAGGAGGTTCAAGTTCAATAATAAATGGGACTGGAATTTATTATGATGATGAAATAAGGGACACAAGAGTTTTAGCAATATTTAAACAAGTATCTAATTTAAAGCAAGCCACTGAATTAGCGAAATGGGAAGCTAATATACGAAAAACTCAATCTTTTTCTTACGATTGTTTAGTTATAGGATTTCGACAAAATTTTGATGATGACCTTCAAAAAAATCCATTATGGCAAGTAAATACTTTAGTTGATGTTGAAGATGAGATAAAAGATGTTTTTGGAAGATTTTTAATAAAATCAATTAGATATACTAAGGATAATAAGGGTACTAGAAGTAATTTAACTTTAGTTGAAGAGAAATCTTATACCGAATCTTTATTTGAGCCAATTGTTAGAAATCCAAGAGGCAAAAGAGATGCAGATAAAGTAATAATTGGCGATCCATCTGTAATTTAAACAATTATAATCATGCAAGAATCTTTTACAAACATAGGAAAAATAATTAGCTTAGAATTAAATAACGGCGTTATTTATGCAAAAGTAGTATTATTGAGAAATGAAATGGAAATTGATGATGTAAGAATATTAAGCTCATTTGGCATTAGTGGTTATCCAACTATTGGATCTCAATGTATAGTTATAAATACTGATTGCGATACATCAAGAAGTTATGGTTTAATTATCGATTTAGAGCATATAACTTCTGATGCAAACGGCATTGTAATTTATGGAAAAAATGATAATAAGGTTTATTTTATGGACAATGGAAATATTGACATTGTTAGTAATAAAAATAAAATCACATTAAAAGGCAATAGTGTTGAAATTACTGGAGATGTTAAGATTACTGGAAATTTAGAAGTTTCTGGAAACTCAACATTAACAGGAACTGGGACAACTATTGCAGGTAAAAATTTCTTATCTCATACACATTCTGGAGTTACTCCAGGTGGTGGAGTAAGTGGAGGAGTAGTATAATGACTTTAGGTTTTAAAGAAGTTTCAGACAAGCCTTATGGGTTTGATTTAGACTTTGCAGGAAATGGAGATCCTTTAAAGAATGCTATTTATATGTCTCTTTTTTGTAATAAAAAAGAAATATCTCCTGAATTTTTAAATAAAAACATAGCCGAGAATGGCTGGTTTGGAAATTTAATAGTTCATAATGGAACTGATTTTGACCAAGGAAGTTTTCTATGGACTTTAAAACAAGTTCCATTGGATGATGAAACCATAAATTTAGCTCTCGCATACACAGAAGAGAGCTTGCAATGGTTAATTGATGATGAGGTTATAGAGGATTTTAATGTTAGTTTTGTTGATAAAAATAATGTTTTATTGCCAGAAGAAAGTACATATAATTATATAAAAAAAATTGGCTACATTATATTAGAAATAGCAATAAAACCTTTTCATAAAAATGAAATTAAATATAGTTTAAATATTAAAAATGGCTGAATTTAACACTCCAGATTCAAGGTTAGATATTTACAATAAAATGCAAGCTGATGTTTCAATTGAGACAGATGGTGAAGCATTAAAGGTAGATTCTGTCAAAACTATGCTTGGCGCTATTTCTGCTCGTTTATATGATTTGTATAGAAAAAGATTAAACATTAATAAGCAATCATTCCTACCTACTTGCGATGATGAATATTTATCTGTTCATGGCGAACCTTATCAAATAACTTTAAATCCAGCAACGCCATCTGAGGGTTATGTTGTATTTGGCGGTTCAAATGGGGCAACAATTAGTGCTAGTTCATCAATACAATCAGCAACTGGCTTGATATTTACAACTCAAACTGATGGAACTATTGCATTGCAACAAGTAACTCCAGCATCTATTTCAAGAAGTGGAACTTTGGTTACTGTTTCATTCAGCACGCCACATAATTTAGCAAGTGGCTTTACAATTGATTCAATTACTGGCTGCACTCCTGATGATTTTAATATTACCAATCAAGTAATCACAGTTAATGCGGCAACCTCAATCCAATTTAATAAAGCTGGAACTCAAGGCAATGCAAGTGGAACAATCATTGTTCAATGGAAAAGTGCTTTAATCAAAGTTCAATCTTCAACAGCTGGAATTGCAACTAATTTAAATCATGGAACTCTATTAAAATTAAGTGAAGCAATAGTTGATGTTAATACAAATTGTTATGTTGATTATTCAGGATTAACTAATGGAACTGATGTTGAAGATGCGGTATCTTATAGACAAAGAATAAAAGATAGAATGGCTAATCCAGTTGCCTACTTTAATAATGCTTTTATTGAGAGCGAGTGTAAGAAAATTAGTGGAATCACTAGAGTTCAAATATTTAATCCAACTACCACTACTGCACAAATAGCAATATCGTCAATTACAAGATATGATAATGTTGCCATTGCTACATCCAATAACCATGGTTTATTAGACAATACGACTATTATAGTTTCTGGAGCAAATCCAGTTGCTTATAATCTTCAAACCAAAATTATTGTTTTAGATACTAATAGATTTGCTTATAAAGTTGCAGGAACGCCCGCTAATCCGACTGGAACAATTATAGCTTCTTTTTCCTATGTCCAGCCTGGGCAAGTTAGAATTGGCATATTAAGAGACGATGATGCTAGCATTATTCCTTCATCAACTGAGATAGAAAAGGTAAAAAACAAATTATTAGAAAAATTACCAAGCAATATGGACTCAACTGATTTGCTAGTTTTTTCTCCAATTGCAGTGCCACAAAATTTTACATTTAGTTATTTATATCCAAATACGACCGCAATGAAAACGGCAATATCAAGCTCATTAGATAATTACTTTAGAAGTAAAAACAAAATTGGTGTTAATGATAAATTAGCTTCTCTTAAAGCAGTTATAGAAAATACTTTCGATCCAACTGGAAAAAAACCTGATTTTACTTTATCATCTCCAACTCAAGATAATTCAATTGGTTTAAATCAAATATCAACATTAGGAACAATTACTTATCCATGAAAGACGAATTTAATATAAAAACAGTTCAGGAACACACTATTATAGCTGCATCGTTTTTGCCCAATGATAATTTGCATTTTGCTAAAAACTATGCAAATAGCGATTTGTATAAATTTTTAAAAGGCATGGCTAAAAACTTTAAAGATTTAGATGATTTATTTTCCAAAGATTGGAATAACATGAGTATTTTAACTTGTGATAATGAAGAATTTCTTTCTCTTTGGGAATCGAGTGTTGGTATTCCTGATAATATCTTTAAGCAAACTAATAGTTTATCTTTCGAGCAAAGAAGAAACCAAGTTTTGACTAAACTAACAAGCTTGGGTGTATTAACCCTAGAAGACATGAAAGCATTGGCTAATTTACTTGGCTTAACTGTTACTATAAAAACTGGAGAAGAAATTGCTTATCCCCCATATGATGTTCCTTTTATTCCTATTGGGGAAGGTGCAAAATTTATTTTAGTTATATCATCTAAGGATTTTAATGATACGGGTTATCCTCCTTATGATGTTCCTTTTACTCCAACTGGCTCTGAATCATTATTAATTGATTTATTTCAGAGTATTAAACCAGCTAACACTTTATTAATTGTTACTTAAATTTTATGGCAAATAAAACAAGCAGTTTTTTAGATAATAGTCCACCAAAAGTTGACCAAATTTGGTTAAACATGGTTACTGGTGAGGTTGCTAATGCTATTCCAATGGCTGGAGATTCAGTTGATGCAACTGGCTTAGTTAATGATCAACTTTTAAAATCTATAAAAAGCTATGTATCGCAAGCGGGTATTTTATGCACTGATACTAGCTCTGGAGCAAATGTTTATATTGTTAATGCTTCTACCCCGTTTACTAATCCAGTATTAAAAATTGGAGCAAGAGTTAGGTTTAAAACTGCTAATGCAAATACTGGCTCTTCAACAATTACCGCCTTTGGTGGCTCTGCGATTACTTGTAAAAAAAGTGACGGTTCAACAAATTTAGCTTCTGGTGATATTTTAGCTAATAGTGAAGTGGAATTTGTTTATAATGGCACAAATTGGGTTAGAACTTTATATGGAGCAATAGCCACCACCACCAACCAAGGCGTTGCTTACCTCAATAACCCAATTACTATTGCAAATAATGCAACTGACGCTAACAACGATATTGATTTTAGTGCGGGAAATTTTCAAATTAACGATGGTTCGGGTCAAGCTTTAGCAACCGCTGTGACAAAAAGACTCGATGCAACTTGGTCGGCAGGGAGTGGAAACGGTGGTTTATTTAATGGAACAGCAGTGCCAAAAGCTATCAATTCCACTTATCATTGTTATAAAATTTATAACCCAACAACTGGTGCAGAAGATTCTGGATTCTTACTAGGTATTTCAGGAACCGCTCCTGACCCAACAAGTGTATTGCCAAGTGGCTATACAAAATTTGAAAGAAGAGGTTCGGTATTAACCGATGGAAGCGGTAATATTAGAGCTTTTACTCAAACTAATAATAGATTTGAATATGACAGCAATATTCTTGATTTAAATGCCACATTAGCGGGTTCAGAAACATCAATTGGAGTTTCTGCGCCAGCAGGATTGAGAACGCGCGTTTGTATGGCTTTAAACATAGTTCCGAGTGGAACAGGCGCTGGTGTGGCAAAAGTTTACTCGCATAATATTTCAACTACAACCGTTTCCCTGTCTAACGCAACTGCTTATGCGGGTGTGGGGCTTGTTGCTGGTGCTGGTTATGTTGAAGCAACTACAAATCTATCTTCTCAAATTAAAATTAACGCTGCGGCAACTAGCGGTTCACCTACACTTACAGGCACAATTAACACTAGTGCAATTATCGATTTAACTTTAAGATTTTAATTTATGATACAAAAAAATAAAACAACGCAAATAATTTTTGAAGCCACTTATCTTCAAGAAGATTGTATTGAATTAAACCAAGAAGAATTAAAAGTTTATTTGCTCCAAAAAGCAAAGGATAAAAAACTTGCTA
>Ga0209443_1000310_pt1 | contig 33202 bp, 30 predicted proteins | sample LauGreBMM110DCMD_2_FD_187571 | JGI IMG/M metagenome (GOLD analysis project Ga0209443, IMG submission 187571) | Freshwater lake microbial communities from Lake Michigan, USA - Su13.BD.MM110.DCMD (SPAdes) (version 2) | ecosystem: Environmental > Aquatic > Freshwater > Lake | place: Lake Michigan... | reverse complement strand
TTTGATGAAAGAAAATTTTCATTTCATCAACAGGCATATCCTTAGTCCATAATTCAATACATTTAGTCGATTTTTCTGCGCCGTCCCAAACCGAGAGCATAAATGCTTTTGCTTCTTCCGCATTTACTCCTCCCTCAGTGGCTGTCCACATTAATTTTTCTGGAACTCGATTTTCATCTAATTCGATACTTAACTTAATTTGTGTTTCCCGTCCGCTATTACTTGGGCTTGATGTGTTATTATTTGGCATTATTTTTTAGGTTTGTATTTAGATTTTTCAAATATTTCTTTGGCATCTGATTTCAATAATTGAGCCACAGTCACTTCATTATTTTTTACATAAGAACGAACAATTTGCCAACCTATCCAAGTCCCTACTCTTCCAGGAGATTCATTGTCAATTTCTAGGTAAAATTTAGAAAAAGGAGCGGGATTAATGAATCGATTGTTCAATTTTTGATCATCATTATACAACATTTCATTTTCTATGAAATAACGCCACATATAACTTTCGTTTTCTTGGCACCACTTCAGTTGTTGGGGTGAATACCCCATTTTTTCCGACTCTGTATATTCTGGCAAAAGTAGGTCTTTTAGGTACAATTTTTTTCCGAAATAAATCATTTGTCCCAACAAATTTTTTTCCGAAACGGGGGGGATTATTCGGGTTGAAAAACTCGAAACAACATCGGGTAAAATTTGTTTTTGCTCGAAATTTTGTTTCAAATAATTCGGAAATTGGTAAAATTTATGCCCTTTTCCCAAATACAATTCGAGTGAGACAATCACTAAACTATCAGCATAAATGACCTTATTGTTATAATCCATTTCAGAGATTACGGTAATTACTTTAGGTGTTTTAGTTTGGGGAAAATAATATTTTATACGTTTAAAAAGCGTCTCGAGTTCTTTTTGGACAGGTTCGAAATTAGTATACTTTTTCTGAACTTCAGTATAAAGTTCTCTCCAAAGTGGGTCTTTCATCTTGTTTATCCAAACACTATCGTCATTTTCTGGAGGAAAAAAATAAGGAAATGCTGTTTTTAATGTATTCAAATCCTTCGGAGGGGTTTCAAAAAAAAGCATGTCAAACCTTCCCACCTTGATTTTGACAGGAATTGCCTCGATCGCTTTTTCGACTTTTGATTTTTTGTCACAAGAAATTAAAGCGATTGTTAAAGTAATTATAAAAATTATTTTTCCCATTTTAATTTTTTCTGGTCCAGATTATTTCAATTGTCATAATTCTCATCAAAGCACTGTGAACTTCGTTTGAAATGAATCGATACTATCTTTAAAATTATTATTTTTGCAAATATACAATTCCTACTTTTTAAAAACTCAATGTATTATGACTAATAAAAGTACGCTCCAAGTTGAAGAAGCGAATATACATATCGTAAATTGGTTGAAATCGTATGCTGAAAACGCAAAAGTGAATGGTTTTGTTGTGGGGATTTCTGGCGGAGTTGATTCAGCAGTTACTTCTACTCTTTGCGCTCAAACTGGCTTAACCACTTTATGCGTCGAAATGCCTATTCACCAAGCTCCAACTCACGTAAGTAGAGGCAGGGAACATATTGAGCAGTTGAAAAAAAGATTTGCAAATGTGAAGCATATAGAAGCTGATTTGAATTCAGTATTTGAAGATTTCAAAAAAGCAGTTCCAAACACTACCGATGTAAGTAAAATTCATTTGGCTTTGGCCAATACGCGTGCCCGATTGCGAATGACAACTTTATATTACTTTGCTGGTATTCACGGTTTATTGGTTGCCGGAACAGGAAACAAAGTAGAGGATTTTGGCGTAGGTTTCTTTACAAAATATGGTGATGGTGGCGTTGACTTGAGTCCAATTGCAGATTTGATGAAATCAGACGTTTTTGCTATGGGAGAATTTTTAAAAATTCCCATTTCTATTTTAGAAGCTTCGCCGACGGATGGATTGTTTGGGGATAACCGAACCGACGAGGATCAACTTGGCGCTAGTTATGATGAGCTAGAATGGGCCATGCTCGAAGATGAAAAAAGAAAAAATCCTGAAGATTTCTCGGGAAGAGAAAAAATAGTTTTCGAAATTTACAAACGATTGAATGCCAACAACCGGCATAAAATGAAGGAAATTCCCGTTTGCATCATTCCCGAAAATTTAAAGTATTAATTTTCAACTAATTATGATAATTAAAAGAATTATTTTCACTAACTTTATACTTCAAAAAAAAGAATAAAACAATTATAAAATCTAACGTTATGATAAAAGTTTGTTTAGCGGATAATCATCCCGTTGTGCATTATGGAGTAAAATCGTATTTTAAAGACCACGATACGATATCAATCATTGCCAACGTAGGGAATTTTTTAATGGTAAAAGATCTATTGCATACAAAAGAGGTTGATGTTTTGATCTTGGATTTAGAATTGGAGGGTCTTTCCAGTATTTTTGAAGTTAAATCAATTTTGAAAAATTTTCCAAAAACAAAAATCATCATCTTTAGCGATCTTTCAGAGCAAATTTATGCGCCAAACGCAATCAAAGCAGGTGTTTCAGGTTTTCTTTCTAAAAAAGAAAAATTAGAAACTCTAGGTCAGACGATAATCAAAGTACATCAAGGAAAGGTTATCATAAATGAAACTGTCAAGAAAAACCTGGCTCTAATTGCAAAACAAAATAAAAGTGAGCGTTTGTATCGAAAATTATCTAATCGCGAAGTGGAAGTTTTGCGCTATTTAAGCGATGGTAAAAAAAACAAAGAGATTGCTAAAATCTTAAACCTCAACGAAAAAACAATAAGTACTTATAAATTAAGGTTATTGCAAAAATTAAATGTCACTAATCTGGTAGACTTGGTTAACAAGGCCAAAACACTAGAGATGGTTTAAGTATTTCTTGACATTACTCTTCCTAATTTTTTCGAAAATGAATTAATTAGTTTATAGTATTCCATTGCCATAGACAAGGGCTCCATATTATCAGAATCAGGCTCTGATGAAATGGAGCCTTTTATTTCTTCGATGATTTTGTCCACAAGATACCAACGCAAAGTCAGTATTGTTTCGGATACATATTGGCTTATGGTATCATTTTTAGTCTTTGCAAAAATGTTTTGTCCTTCCCAATTGTGTAAAACAACCCTCTCGTCTTCCATTAAAATATCTGTGACTTCTTGAGCAAATTCTGGCTGCAAATGCATTAGATACTGTTCTATACTAAAACTTTCATTTTGGTGGAAATAGGCTATCAAATTATTAAAGATGTCTCGAAATAAAGGATTTGCCAACTCTACTTCGTCTTCTTGTAAGCTCAAAAAGATTCTTAGATAGACCTTATATTCTTTTTTTTCGATTACATTTTCAATTTCACCTTCTTCATTGGCCTTTAGAAGCACATCTTCAAATTCCTCCGTCCTATCGCCATACAACAAAAGAATTTCTATAATTTTTCGTTCTAATCCGTAAAGAATGTCAATTTTTTCAATCTGGATTGGAGCTTCATTTTTTACAACTTCAAAAGCTTTTTGTTCTTGCTTTTGTTTCTTTCCAATTTCTGAAATATCTTTTTTTACTAATTGTGCCAAGGTACTTATAAGCACTTGCTCGGAAATATCCATAATTCGGGAGCATTCCTGAATATAGATTTCTCTTTGAATTCTGTCCGGAATTTTCGAAATACTCACCACCATATCCCGAATCAAATCGGCTTTTTTAATCGGGTCATTTTTCGCATCATTCATCAACAAGGATGCTTTGAACTGGATAAAATCCTTAGAATTTTCTTCTAAATATTTAACTAGTTCTTCATAAGGGGTTTTCTTGGCAAAACTATCGGGGTCTTCGCCGTCAGGGAAAGCGCAGACTTTTACATTCATACCTTCCTCCAGAATCAAATCGATTCCTCGAATAGAAGCGCGAAGCCCCGCAGCATCACCATCAAAAAGGACAGTTATGTTTTTGGTCAATCTGTTGATTAAACGGATTTGATCAGGCGTCATTGCAGTTCCTGAGGAAGCCACCACATTTTCTATTCCCGCTTGATTGAACTGGATAACATCGGTATAGCCTTCCACTAAATAACAATTATTTTGCTTGGCAATGGCTTGCTTCGCCTGGAAAATTCCATACAAAACCTTGCTTTTGTGGTAAATATCGCTTTCTGGTGAATTGAGGTATTTTGCTGCTTTTTTGTCATTTCCCAATATTCTTCCCCCAAAACCTAAAATCCTTCCCGACATACTTTGTATAGGAAACATCACGCGACCTTTAAAACGGTCAAATGGTCTATCGTCTTTTGGAATTGTCAATCCCGTGCTTTCCAGAAACTCAAGTTTATATCCTTTACCTAAGGCTTCTTTAGTGAAAGAATCCCAAACTTCAGGCGAATACCCTAGAAAAAATTTCTTTATTGTTTCATTGGTAAAACCTCTTTCTTTGAAATAAGAATGACCAATGGCTTTTCCCTCATCAGAATGTAAGAGCGTGTTATGAAAATAATCTTTTGCAAATTCGGACACCAAATACATACTTTCGCGAACGTCCGTATTTGCCTTTTCCTCATCCGTTTGTTCGGTTTCTTCAATTTCAATATTGTATTTTTTAGCCAAATACCGGATGGATTCTGGATAGGTAAAATGAGAATGTTCCATTAAGAAAGCAACAGCATTTCCTCCTTTTCCAGAACTAAAATCTTTCCAAATTCCTTTAGCAGGCGACACCATAAAGGATGGAGAGCGCTCGTCTGAAAATGGACTTAATCCTTTGAAGTTACTGCCGGCTCGTTTTAATTGCACAAAATCGCCAATGACCTCCTCAACTCGAGCAGTTTCGAAAACGGTATCAATGGTAGTTTTTGAAATCAAAATGGATGGTAAAATTTAATAATTGAAAGATGGTAAAAATACACAAATCAGAATGAAAAAAATATGAATTTTTGAAATTCTCTATTTTTTGATTGAAGTATCACTTCTTTCTTTCGATAACGTAATTGACCATCAAAATCAAAGCTTCTTTAAATTCAGAATTAGGATAGTTTTCCAAAAGCAAAAGTGCTTCTTGTTGAAATTGCGCCATTTTTTGTTCGGCATAAATCAAGCCATTATTGTCTTTTACAAAAGCAATAACTTCTTTCACTCGTTTTTTGTCTTTGTTGTAGTTTTTTATAGAATTGATTAACCATGATTTTTCTTTTGAAGTACAATTATTCAAAACATGAATAAGCGGCAAAGTCATTTTTTGTTCCTTAATGTCAATTCCTGTAGGCTTGCCAATGGCTTCTTCGCTATAATCGAATAAATCATCTTTTATTTGAAAGGCCATCCCTATGAGTTCTCCAAATGTACGCATGTTCTCCACCTGGACTTCATCTTCAATAACCGATTTTGCTCCAAGAGCGCAACAGGCCGCTATAAGAGTTGCTGTTTTTTTTCGGATAATTTTGTAATAAATAGCCTCAGTGATATCTAATCTTCGGGCTTTTTCTATTTGAAGTAACTCTCCTTCGCTCATTTCACGTACAGCCACCGAAATAATTCGCAACAAATCGAAATCCCCATGATCTATAGAAAGTAACAATCCTTTCGATAGCAAATAATCGCCCACCAAAACAGCTATTTTATTTTTCCAAAGAGCGTTAATAGAGAAAAAACCTCTCCGGCGATTACTGTCATCCACCACATCATCATGCACTAAAGTAGCCGTGTGGATAAGTTCTATAACACAGGCTCCACGATAGGTTCTTTCGTTTACAATCCCTGCTGAAACCATTTTAGCAGTCAAAAAAACAAACATCGGACGCATTTGCTTGCCTTTTCTATTGACAATATAATACGTAATTCTGTTCAACAAAGCCACTTTTGAAGTCATCGATTCATAGAACTTTTTTTCAAAAAGCTCCATTTCGTTAAAAATTGGTTGTTTTATTTGAGAAGTGATATTCATTAGAATTCAAATATACTACATTAGACTGCCATTAATTTTCTTTTTAAAAAAATTAATTACGCTTTTTTATTGGCCAATTGTCCGCAAGCGGCATCAATATCTTTACCGCGACTTCTGCGCACTTTTACGACAATTCCGCTAGATTCTAGCGCTTTTATATAGGCATGGATTGATTCTTGTGATGCTTGCTGAAACTCGCCGTCATCAATAGGATTGTATTCTATCAAATTCACTTTACAAGGAACATATTTACAGAATTTCACCAAGGCATCAATTGAGGCTTTATTATCGTTAATATCTTTCCAAACGACATATTCGTAGGATATTTTGCTTTTGGTTTTCTTATACCAATATTCTAATGATTCTCGTAAATCAATCAAAGGAAAACTGGCGCTAAAAGGCATTATTCTTGAGCGAATTTCGTCTATGGCAGAATGCAGAGAAACTGCCAATTTGAATTTTACCTCATCATCGGCGAGTTTTCGTATCATTTTAGGGACTCCCGAGGTCGAAACGGTGATTCGTTTGGGTGACATCCCCAAACCTTCATTTGAAGTAATCATCTCGATGGCTTTCATCACATTATTATAATTCATCAGCGGCTCGCCCATTCCCATAAAAACAATATTCGACAAAGGATGATTGTAATACAGACGACTTTCTTTATCAATGGCAATCACCTGGTCATAGATTTCGGCGGGCTCCAAATTTCGCATTCTTTTTAGGCGTGCTGTAGCGCAAAAATTACAATCTAAACTACAGCCCACTTGACTAGAAACACAGGCGGTGGTTCTAGTATTTGTTGGAATCAAGACACTTTCTACCACTAAACCATCGTGTAACCGAACCGCATTTTTTACCGTTCCGTCTTCGCTGCGTTGCATTGTATCGACTTTAATGTGGTTGATAACAAAGTTGTCTTCGAGCATTTTTCTTGTGTTTTTCGCCACATTACTCATGTCCTCAAAAGTATGTGCGCCCTTGCTCCACAACCATTCATAGACTTGATTTCCACGGAACGCTTGGTCTCCATTGGCAACAAAAAAATCTCGTAATTGTTCTTTTGATAAAGCTCTAATATCTTTTTTCTCCATTTGCATAGCGCAAATTTAATGACTATTTGTTGATTTATTTCATCAATTCGCATAAATGCTAGTGTGTTGATTTGATAATTTGATAACTTTGAAAAAAATTAATAAAATGCATTTCATTTCCCAAGAATTAGAAGATTACATCGAACAACATTCGCAGAAAGAGCCTGAATTATTGGCGGCTTTAGACAAAGAAACCTATCAGAAAGTTTTGTTGCCACGAATGCTGAGCGGGCATTTTCAAGGGCGGGTTTTGAGTATGCTTTCCAAATTGATTCGTCCGTTAACTATTCTTGAAATCGGAACTTACACCGGTTATTCGGCCTTATGTTTATGTGAAGGCTTGCAGGAAAAAGGGGTGCTTCATACGATTGACATCAAGGAAGAGTTGGTTGATTTCCAGCGGAAATACTTTGATAAATCGCCTTGGGGAAAACAAATCGTGCAACATCTTGGCGAAGCCGTTGCTATTATTCCAACACTGGACTTGAAATTTGATTTGGTTTTCATCGATGCCGACAAGGAAAATTACATTCGCTATTTTGAAATGATTCTTCCAAAAATGAACAAAGGAGGAATTATCCTTTCGGATAATGTGTTGTGGAACGGCAAGGTTTTAGAGCCACTACAACCCAATGATTTGAGCACAAAAACACTATTGGAATACAATCAATTATTGAAAAACGATCCAAGGGTGGAAAGTGTTTTACTGCCTATTCGCGATGGACTGACCGTTTCGAGAGTTATTTAAGCTCCATTCGAGATTGATAATATTGGTATCCTTTATAAAAGATAATACCATAAAGCAACCCAAAAACATAACCCGTCAAAATATCAGTTGGATAGTGAACTCCTAAGTATATTCGGCTGTATGCAAAAATCAACGGATATAAAAAAATCAGAAAAATGTATTGATATTGTTTCTTTAGTATCAAAAATAAAAAGGTCATTGTCGCCATTGAGTTCGCGGCGTGCCCAGAAAAGAAACTATAGGTATTGGATTGATGGACTATTCGGATTACATTTTTAATTTCCGGATTATTACAGGGGCGTAATCGCTTAAAAATAACCTTACATAATTCGACAGATTCGTTGCAACATAAGAGTATCAATCCAATGAAAATCAAAACTATCCCCAAATTTTTTAAGCCAATTTTCTTATATAGTAAATAAGCCAATAATATGAAAAAAGGGGTCCAATACACTTGTTTGGTTATGATGAGCCATAAATTATCATAGGCCGGAGTACCCAGACTGTTTAAGTAAATGAATAACTGGGTATCTAAAGACTGTATTTTTTCTAGCATTATTTTTTGCGTTTTATAGCTCCTATACCCTCGTCGATTTCTTCTTTTACTTTTTGTATTTCAGGGGTAGCTTCTGCCAATAAATTGGATTTAGCTTTGTATATTTCTGAGTTAAAAGTACTCGATATATCCGTTAAAGAGGCGGTTGTTTCGCCTAATAAATTGCTTTTAGCCTTATCCATTTCTGAGGTAATTCTATGAGACAAATCCTTCAAAGTGTTGGGATCAAAACCGTTGACCTCGGCGCCTTTTTGAATTTCACTTTTGATATCATTAGTGGCGTTTTTTAATTGTGCCATCGCTTTTCCCATGGTCCGAGCCATTTCCGGCACTTTGTCCGAGCCAAAAAGCATCAATATGATAAAGATGATAAAAATCAATTCGCCTCCTCCTATACCAAACATACTATGTTATTTTAAGTCGCAAAGTTACAAAGTTGTTGAGTTACAAATGATCAAAATTTATAAAAAATTAACAACTAGACTAATTTTAAATTCAAAAATCGATAGCAGTAGAAAGAGACGCTTGAGTTTATTAAAACAAAAAACCCCAAACTTTCGTTTGAGGTTTAGAGCGAAAGACGAGGCTCGAACTCGCGACAACCAGCTTGGAAGGCTGGAGCTCTACCAACTGAGCTACTTTCGCATTACAACGTTGCAAATATAATTAATTACTTAGCTTCTTTGCAAGTTTTTTCTAAAAATTTTATTAGCGCACCCTATTTTTTTATAATCATTTTAAAATTAAATGATTATAAATTCAGTAACTTTATAAATCAATCACCAACCTATAAAAATGAATCTATTTTCTGTTTTCCTAGTTATAGGCTTTTTTTTGGGGTGCAAAAATGAACCCACTAAAACTGAGGCGACGCCACGCATAACAAAATCGGCTCCTGTTGTTCAAACCATAACAAGCAGATCCATATCCATTGACCCTGATGTTTTATACCAATACAAGAATAATGCACTCCTAAGTTTTTATAAGTCCGTAAATTATGTAACGGTTTGGGGAAAGGAAAAAACTAGAAAAACGGTTTTGGAACAACTAGCTAAATCTGATGAAGAAGGATTAAATCCCTTGGACTACAGCACTACTAAATTAATGGATTATGAGCAAAAAATCGCTACGCTAACGGACCAAGAATTAGCAAACTTCGACATCTTAATAACGCTCAACTTTCAAAAATACATTTCGCATTTGACAAATGGACGAGTGAATCCGAGATATATATATAAAAAATGGGATTTAAAAGAAAACAAAATTGACGTTAATGAAACGATCCTGCAATTACTAAAAAGCGATTCCTTGTCGGAAAAAATAGAACTACTGAAACCCAATCATATTGTGTACAAAAGGTTAAAGAATGCACTTAAAATAATCAACACTTATCCAATCGATAATTTTAAAAAGATAAGAATAACAGGCAACGTGTATCCGAACGACAGTAATCGAGCCGTAATTGACATCAAAAAAAGACTTATTTATTGGCACGATTTACAACCTAAAGACAGCTTATCCTTGATATATGATAATGAAACGGTCAAAGCTATGAAAAAATTCCAAACCCGACACGGTTTAGGCGCTGACGGCATTATTGGAAAAGGAACTGTGGAATCCCTCAATTTTTCTAAAGAACAGCGGAAAGAGCAAATTCTTGTCAATCTCGAGCGTTGGAAATGGTTTCCAAAAAACATGGGAAACGAATATATAATCGTCAACATTCCGGATTACAAATTGACTTTAGTTAAAAACCAAGATACCCTGAGAACGCATAGGGTAATAGTTGGAAGGCCTAAAAGAAAAACCCCTGTTTTATCTTCAAAATTAACCCAAGTGATTTTCAATCCAACCTGGACTGTGCCGCCGACGATTTTAAGGGAAGATGTGATTCCTGCCATTTTGAAAAATAGAAGCTATTTAACCCAAACAAAAATCAGGTTATACGACAGAAACGGAAATGCGATCCCTGCATATAGCTGGAGTATATCGAATGCTTATAACTATCGTTATGTGCAAATTCCAGGAAAATTCAACTCACTAGGAATGGTCAAAATGATATTTCCCAACCGGTTTTCAGTTTATTTGCACGATACCAATCACCGTGATTTTTTCGAAAAAACAGAACGTTCCTTGAGTTCCGGATGCATAAGAGTAGATAATCCGATAGCACTAACTGAATACTTACTAAATGATCCAACTCGCTGGAATCTGGAAAAAATTACTGAAACCCTGCAAAACGAAAAAACAGAATACGCTACTATAAATAAAAAAGTCTTTTTTCATCTATTGTATTGGACCGCCTGGAGCGAAAAAAACAAGTTGGTTTTTAGGGATGACATCTATACTCTTGATGCCGTTTTGTATAAAGCGTTAGGAAACTAGTTTTGAAGCTGTTTTAAAATTTACTGAAGGATAGTATATAAACAAACACGATTTATTTTTTATTGTATTGATAATTCCTTTTGATAATTCTTCTGGGATAGCTGGACAACCTTCACTCCTCCCCAATCTTTTGTTGTTTTTGATAAATAGATTAGACACGTAGTTTGCGGCATGCATCACAACTCCTCTAGCTCTGGCATTGTCATTTATTCCTTTTTCTAGACCGTCTAATTTTAAAGACATGCCATGTTTTCCATTATATACTTCAGCTGTGGTATAAAATCCTAGGCTGCTTTTGAAAGATTGTGCCGCATTTGAAAAACTATTGGCAAATTCTTCTCCAGTATTTCTTCCGTGTGCCACAAGCGAATTATACAAAATCGTGTTGGTGGCTAAATCAATTACCCAGAGTCTTTTCGTGTTTGAGGATAAACTAAAGTCAACCAAGGTTAAAATATCTTTTTGAACTAGTCCTTTTTCTTTCAACAAATAAAAACCTTTCAAAGCTTTGGTAAAACTTTCAAGATTGGGCAAGGCAAATTGATTAGATTTTAAGGCATTGTAAACCAATTCGGTTTTTGAATCCAAACGCTTTGGTGTTAGGGTAACAACTGTACTTTTTTGGATGCTCTTCGGATTGGGAGAAATCACTTCACTTGGAATGAATGAAAACAGGAAAAATAAAATAATAGGAAATAACTTGTAAATCATTGATAATGTAGGTTTTAATATTATTATTGGGATTGCTAATATACAACCGAAATGCTTTTTTTTAAAATTTTTAAGAAAAAAATATGATTTGGAGCAGTTTTAAAGTGTTGAAATCCTTTGTATTTAAAAGATTGTTGTTTAAAAACCAAGTCGAAAATTTTTAGAAATGCTTTATCTTTGCGAAAAATAATTTACAATGAACAAAAAAGTAATCCTTATGATTCTGGATGGTTGGGGGAAATCTCCAGACCCAAAAGTATCTGCAATTGATAATGCTACTATTCCTTTTATCAATAGTTTGTATAAAAAATATCCCAGCGCACAGCTTCGAACCGATGGTTTAAATGTGGGTTTGCCAGAAGGCCAAATGGGGAATTCTGAGGTGGGACACATGAACCTTGGAGCAGGAAGAATTATTTACCAAGATTTGGCGAAAATAAATTTAGCTGTTGAAAATAAAACCTTAAACACCGAACCCGTGCTTGTGGATGCATTTCAATATGCCAAAGACAAAAACGTAAACGTTCATTTCCTAGGGCTAGTTTCTGATGGCGGTGTGCATTCACACACTTCTCATCTTCGTGGTCTGATAGATGCAACTCGGGATTTTGGCTTGCAAAAAGTTTTCGTTCATGCCTTCACTGATGGACGTGACGTGGATCCAAAATCTGGAACGACCTGCCTTCAGAATGTAGAAAAATATATAGCAAACACTTCCGTGAAAATTGCTTCAGTGGTTGGGAGATATTACGCCATGGATCGTGACAAACGCTGGGAAAGGGTCAAAATCGCTTATGATTTGTTGGTAAACGGAACAGGAACCCATTCGAAAAACGCGGTAAAAAGCATTGAAGAAAGTTACGAAAAAAACGTAACTGATGAATTTATTGACCCCATTATTATGGTTGATGAAAATGACAAACCATTGGCCACCATTAAGGAAAATGATGTTGTAATTTTCTTTAATTTCAGAACAGATAGGGGCCGCGAACTAACTGAGGTTTTGTCGCAACAAGATTTTCATGAGCAAAACATGCATAAATTGAATTTGTATTATGTTACGCTGACCAACTATGATGAAACGTATGAGAACGTAAAAGTGGTTTACAATAAAGACAATGTTACAGAAACCTTGGGCGAAGTCTTGGAAAAAGCAAACAAAAAACAAATCCGAATTGCCGAAACCGAAAAATATCCTCACGTGACATTCTTCTTCTCCGGCGGTAGGGAATTACCTTTTATTGGTGAAAGTCGCATCCTGAAAAATTCACCAAAAGTAGCCACCTATGATTTACAACCCGAGATGAGCGCTTATGAACTGGCTGATGCGCTAGTTCCTGAACTTGAAAAAGGTGAAGTGGATTTTGTTTGTCTGAATTTTGCCAATGGCGATATGGTGGGCCATACTGGTGTCATGAGTGCGGCAATAAAAGCCTGCGAAGCAGTCGATAAATGTGTCGAGAAAGTAGTTACGGCAGCTTTGGCCAATGATTACACAACCCTTATAATTGCGGATCATGGCAATTGTGAAACGATGATAAATCCTGACGGAAGCCCAAATACGGCGCACACCACCAATCCGGTTCCTATTATTTTAGTTGATACGGAATTAAAGGACATTCACGATGGGGTTTTAGGCGACATAGCTCCAACTATTTTAGAATTAATGGGAATTGAAAAACCGGCCGTAATGACGAGGTATTCGTTATTGTAAATTCTATAATCTACAATTTTTAAAACTACTCCTTGCGAGTAGTTTTTTTATAAAAATAAATGTTAAAATTTCAATATTAAAAGTAATACTATTATATTTGCAATTAAATTTATTGAAATGGATCAAATTTTATCGAATATCAAAATTCAATTAAACGAAAAGCTCTATGTAAAGGATCCTGAAACCTCAACTTTAGGAAAAAAAATTATAAAAAACAGTATTGTTCTAATAAACGAAATTGGCTTTGAAGAGTTTACATTTAAAAAATTAGGAGAAAAAATTAGCTCCAACGAAAGTTCAATCTACCGCTATTTTGAAAGTAAGCACAAATTACTACTTTACCTATCTTCGTGGTATTGGGGTTGGATAGAATACAAACTAGCTTTTGCCACCACAAATATCGACAATCCGATGGAGCGCCTCAAAAGAGGAATTGCAGTAGTTACCCAAAAAATAGAGGATGATGCGAGCACACTGCATGTAAACGAATCGATTTTAAATAAAATTATCATACAAGAATTTACAAAAACACTACTAACCAAAGAAGTAGATGAAGAAAACAAAGAAGGGTTTTTCTTGGTTTATAAAAGAGTAATCAACAGAATAATAGAAATGATACACGATGTTGATCCTAATTATGGATATGCAAAAAGTTTGGCTTCTTCTATAGTTGAAGGCGCATTGCATCAACATTTCCTAAAAGACCATTTAAAAACAATAACAAATTGTAACCAAGATATTTCTCCTACCGATTTCTATCTTAACCTAATTTCAACATTGCTAAAAAAATAAATATGAGCCCATTTCAACGTTTATACAATTTACTACAACTAGACAAAAAAGATGTTATTCAAATATTTTTTTACGCCATTTTTGCTGGTTTAATAAGTCTTTCTTTGCCATTAGGCATTCAGTCTATTATTAATTTTATTCAATCCGGTAGAGTTAGTGTTTCATGGATAGTTTTGATAGTATTAGTGGTCATTGGGGTCGCACTTGTGGGTATATTATCATTAATGCAACTCAGAATCACCGAAAATTTACAACAAAAAATATTTGTACGATCTTCATTTGAATTTGCGGGTAGATTGCCTCGAATAAAATTTGAAGAACTACACGACACTTATCCGCCTGAATTGGCCAATCGTTTTTTTGATACAATGTCTATCCAAAAAGGAAGTTCTAAATTATTGATTGATTTTTCGGCAGCTTTGCTTCAAATTATTTTTGGCGTTTTATTGCTTTCCTTATACCATCCTTATTTTATAGTTTTTGGTTTTATGTTATTGATTTTACTGTACTATATTTTTAAATTTTCATACAATCCTGGTTTAGAGACTAGCTTATATGAGTCAAAATACAAGTATAAAGTAGCGGCTTGGTTGCAAGAAATGGCTCGAAATAATTTCAGTTTTAGAAACGAACTAAATTATGATTATGCACTTCAAAAGAATGACTATCTCGTTACTGATTATCTCAAATATAGAGAAAACCATTTCAATATAGTAAAACGCCAATTTGCGCAGTTAATCATTTTTAAAGTCATAATAACCGCTAGTTTACTAAGTATTGGTGGGTATTTAGTTTTATCTCAAGAAATGAATATTGGTCAGTTTGTGGCAGCAGAAATTATCATTCTATTGGTTATTAATTCCGTAGAAAAATAATATTAGGGCTTGAAACATTGTATGATGTATTGACATCAGTAGAAAAGATTGGTTTAATTACCGATATGAAATTAGAAGAGGAATCCCAAATAGAACATAATAATTGCTATTCGAATATTACGCTAGAAATAGATAATTTATCTTTTAAATTTCCAGACTCTAATAGTAATACCTTAAAAAAAATAAACTTAAAAATAGAACAATCTGAAAAAATATTTGTTGAAGGTGTTAATGGTTCAGGAAAGACAACCTTTATTCGATTATTATCAGGGTTAATTCAACCTACAACAGGAAATTTTTTTATCAACGATGACTCTTTTCAAAAAATTGATTTAAAACAATACCGCTCTCAAATTGGGAGTGTCATTTATGGAGAAACCCCTTTTGAGGGGAGTATTCTAGATAATATTACATTCAAAGACCCCAATATAAGTCAAGAAGATCTTAAATGGGCAATAGAATCTGTACAGTTATCTAACTTCATAAAAGCCCTTCCAATGGGATTAGACACCCTAATATTTCCGCAAGGCAGACAACTATCGTCTTCTGATGCAAAAAAAATTCTTTTGGCCAGAAGTATCATTCACAAACCTAAAGTTTTATTTTATGAAGATCCCACCGATACTATGGACGAGAAAGTAGCGAACGAGATTATCGATTTTTTAACCGCTCCTGAAAATAAATGGACCATAATTGTATCTTCAAATAACTCCTACTGGAAAACTAAGTGTTCCCGTTCTATCATTATGGAAAAAGGACAGATTATTTTTGATTCTAAAAAATAAATTACAATGCTAAACATATCCGAAAACAAAAGCCAATTTTCTAAGACGTTAAATCGATTTCAAACCGTAAAAAATTTAGAAAACAGACCGCATTATAAAATTTTAAATAAAATTATAGCCATTGTTTCCGTTTTTGGGGTGATATGCCTCATGCTGCCTTGGACACAAAATATTTCGGGTTCTGGAGCAGTAACCACTTTAAAACCAAATCAAAGACCACAAACCATACAAAGTGTGATATCCGGTCGTATAGAAAAATGGTTTGTCAAAGAAGGTGATTTTGTCAAAAAAGGAGATACTATCATGTTTATTTCTGAGATTAAAGAAGAATATTTAGATCCAAATTTAGTTCTAAATACAAAGAACCAAATGAATGCTAAAGAATTAGCCCTAGAATCGTATGGATCTAAAGTCAATGTATTATCTATTCAAATACAATCTATCGAAAATGAACAAGAACTCAAAATCGAACAAGCATTAAATAAAATAAAACAATCGGTATTAAAAATAAAAAGCGATTCGATAGATCTAGTTGCTGTAAAAACACAATTAAAAATTGCAAATACACAGTTTAACCGAGCCACTCAATTAAATAAAGAGGGCCTTAAACCTATGACTGATGTTGAAGAAAAAAGACTAAAACTACAAGAGGCTGAAGCTAAAATAATTACACAAGAAAATGAATTATTAACTAGTAAAAATGAATACATTAACTCGAAAGTAGAAACCAATAGAATCAAAGCCGAATATGCCGAAAAAGTTTCAAAAGCAAAAAGCGAACAATTTACGGCATTAAGCAACCAATTTGATACCGATGCTCAAGTCAATAAATTAAAAAATCAATATGCCAATTACAGTATTCGCAACGGATTATATTACATAAAAGCAGCACAAAATGGCTATGTAAACAGAGCTATTCAAGCAGGTATCGGTGAAACCATAAAAGAGGGTACTCCTATCGCAACGATTATGCCTTCCAATTTTGATATCGCAGTAGAGACTTTTGTCAATCCTGTTGACTTACCTTTACTAAAAAAAGGGGAAAAAATAAGAGTTTGGTTTGATGGTTGGCCTACTATCGTATTCTCGGGCTGGCCTGAAATGTCTTACGGAACCTTTGGCGGAGAGATTGTCGCCATCGAAAATTTTATAAGTGACAACGGAAAATTTAGAGTATTAATTGCTCCTGACCCCGAAGAAGAAAAATGGCCATCCCAAGTAAGAGTTGGTTCAGGTGCTCAAACTATTGCACTCTTAAACACAGTGCCTGTTTGGTTTGAAATTTGGCGAGTTTTAAACGGATTTCCACCAGATTATTATAAGACATCCCAGAAATCATCCAAAGAAACTAAAGAGAAAAAATAATGAAGAACATAATTTTTACTTTTTTTATACTAAGTTTTGCGGCTCAATCCCAAACAAAACAAGCTAGTGTCGAAAAGAATATCGATCAAGAGTTTTTATTTAATGAATACCTAGGTTATGTGAAAAAGTACCACCCATTAGTTAAAACTGCTAATTTAGAAATAAGTATGGCGCAAGCTAATTTGATGATGGCACGAGGTAGTTTTGACCCCAAAATTGAAGTGGATTTTGATAAAAAGCAATTTAGAAATCAAGAATATTACTCTATCCTAAATAGTAGTTTCAAAATACCCACTTGGTATGGTGTTGAAATAAAAGCAGGATTTGATGCTAATGAAGGGGTTTACTTAAGCCCCGAAAACAATCTGCCAAATCAAGGTTTAACATCCTTTGGAATTAGCGTTCCTCTAGGACAAGGGCTCTTGATAAATCAAAGAATGGCCGATATAAGAAAAGCAAAAATTCAATTGAAACAAAGTCAAGCTGAAAGAAAACTAGAAGCTATTAAAGTGTTATATGATGCATCTGTCGCTTATTTTTATTGGAAAAAAAATTACAACGAAGTGCAATTATATCAAAAATACAGTACCAATGCACAAATACGATTTAAAGGAATTAAAGAATTGATTAATCAAGGCGATAAACCTGCCATTGATAGTATTGAAGCTGGCATTATTGTTAAAAACAAATTATTAAGTCTTGAAGATTCTCAGCTAAAATTAAATAAAGCCAAACTGGAACTTTCTAATTTTATATGGATAGAAAACAACATTCCTGTAGAACTTTCAGATGCGCTAATACCTGAACAAAAACTCGATGCCACAATCCAAGAAACGCTAAAAACAAATGATTTATTAAACGCCGATTTTTCAATAACGAATCATCCAAAAATAAATTCATTAGAGCGAAAAATTGAAGCGCTTACTGTTGATAAAAAATTAAAAGCCAATTTGCTTTTGCCTAAAATTGATGTTGGCTATTACTATTTATCCGATCCTAGATATTTTGAAAAGTACCAATTTAATGATTATAATGTAGGAATAGATTTTAAATTTCCATTATTTTTAAGAAAAGAAAGAGGGACTTTGAAACTCGCTAAATTTAAAATTCAGGAATCTGAATTTGCACTTGGTTTAGAAAGAGTACAACTAACAAACAAAATAAATGCTCAAAAAATTGAAATTGAATCTCTAACCAAACAGCGCAATTTAATCAGCGGATTAGTAAATGACAACAACACTATGTTACAATCCGAAGAAAGACTGTTTACTTTTGGCGAAAGTTCTTTGTTTTTAATAAACACCCGCGAAAATAATCTAGTAACTGCACAATTAGCCTCTATAGTGCTAGAAAATAGATTTTATATTTCCAATTCAGAGCTTTTTAAAATAATGGCTAATCCAGATTAATGATTAAAAATTGTATTTTTGCATTCTCAAAATCAAATTATGATTATCCAAAAAACTCGTGAGGAAATCGAATTGATGCGCGAAAGTGCTTTAATCGTTTCGAAAACATTAGGAATGATTGCCTCCGAAATTAAAGAAGGAATTACCACATTATATTTAGACAAAAGAGCCGAAGAATTTATTCGGGATCATGGTGCAGTTCCAAGTTTCCTCGGATTATATGGTTTTCCAAACTCGCTTTGCATGAGCCCAAATGCACAAGTGGTTCATGGAATTCCAAATAACAAACCATTGGAAAGTGGCGATGTGATTTCGGTAGATTGTGGTGCTTTCAAAAATGGCTTCCATGGCGACCACGCCTATTCTTTCGAGATTGGAGAAGTTGCTCCAGAAACCAAAAGATTATTACAAGTAACAAAAGAATCCTTATACGTTGGAATCCGAGAATTGAAATTGGGAAACCGCGTAGAGGATGTCGGTAACGCCATTCAAAAATATACGGAAAGTCATGGATATGGTGTGGTTCGCGAATTGGTAGGCCACGGCTTAGGGCAAAAAATGCACGAAGATCCAGAAATGCCCAATTACGGAAAACGGGGCCGCGGAAAACTTTTCGTCGAAGGGATGGTTGTAGCTATTGAACCCATGATTAACATGGGAACCAAAAACATCAAACAGCTCAAAGACGGATGGACAATTCTTACTGCTGACGGAAAACCAAGCGCCCATTTCGAACACGATGTGGCGATCATTGACGGCAAACCAGAGATTTTATCCACTTTTGCTTATATATATCAAGCTTTGGGAATAGTAAATAATGAGGAAGATGAATTTAGAAGACAACCGCTAAAACTCTAATGAAAAAGCTTTTTAAATTAATCCTCAATACCATTCCTCGCCCAATCCTAATTAGACTGAGTTATTTGGTGCGTCCCATTCTGGCATTTATCCTACAGGGAAATAAATTCACCGATCCAATAGACGGTAGAAGTTTCAAAATGTTCCTGCCTTATGGCTACGGAACACAACGCAACAATGTCCTTTCGCCAAGCACACTCTCTCTGGAAAGACACCGTTTATTATGGTTGTATTTGAATGATAAAACCGATTTTTTTACTTCAAAAGAAAGAAAGAAAGTTTTGCATTTTGCTCCCGAACAAGCTTTTTACAAATTGTTCCGAAATCAAAAAAATATCGACTACACCACAACCGATTTATTTTCGCCACTTGCCGATGTGAAAGCTGATATTTGCAATTTGCCTTTTGAGGACAATTCTTATGACACCATTTTTTGCAACCACGTATTAGAACATATTCCGGATGACACCAAAGCAATACAGGAATTATTCCGAGTTTTGAAACCTGGCGGAATGGCAATCTTGCAAATCCCGCAAGACTTGAAAAGAGAAGTGACTTTCGCAGACGATTCCATTACCGACCAAAAAGAGCGTGCCAAAATATTTGGACAATACGATCATGTCCGCATTTACGGACGTGATTATTTTGACAAATTAAGAAGTATTGGATTCACAGTTATTGAAGAAGATTACACCAACAAAATTGCCCCAGAATTAGTAGAAAAATACTGTTTAGCCAAAGGTGAAATTATCCCTGTTTGTTTTAAATAAACGCTTGCTCAAGCCTATTTATTTTCGGCATAATTTTGGCAAAGTATATTTTGTTATATTTACATTTTTACAATTCAATACTATGCTTGGTTCCTTCTTCAGAAAAATAGTCCTTTTTTTTATAATTGCTTCGGCTACTGCTCAAACAGTTCATGAAGTTATTCCTCCATTCAATATCAAAACCATTTCCTTTCTTCAAAATGGTCAAAACCAAATCCCTATTTTCAAATTAGGAGAAGGTTTTCAATTGCAGTTTGATGATTTGTACGGAAACGAGGCTAATTATTACTACGAAATTATTCATTGCGATTACAATTGGATTCCAACTCAAATTCCTAAAAATGAATATTTATTAGGTTTTGACAATCAAAGAATACAGGAATATAGCAATTCCGTTAATGCTTTGCAGATTTATTCCCATTACAAATTACCAATTCCTAATCAGTTCACCCAGGAATTGCGAATCAGTGGTAACTTTATATTAAAAATATTAGACGAGCATAAAGACATAGTCTTTTCCAGAAAATTTATTCTTTATGAAGAACGCGTAAACGTACAAATACAAATAAAACGCGCTAGGACTATTGCAAATTTGGAATACAAACACAATTTGGAATTTTCCATAAAATCCAATAATATCACCTTTCAAAATCCTCTAAAAAATGTAAAAGTGTTATTGCTGCAAAATGGGCAATGGAATACTGCAATTAAAGACGTTTTACCCCAATACACACTTGGAAATGATTTGGTTTATAAATATGATACCCAAACCCAGTTTTGGGCGGGAAACGAGTTTTTGTTTTTCGACAACAAAGACATAAGAGCCTCCAGTAATAATGTAGCAAGAATTGACGCAGGAAATAACATCTATAGTTCCTATTTATATACCAATAGAGCCCGAACAAATTTTCCATATTCCCTGACGCAAGATGTCAACGGAAATTTTGTCCCACGAAATATAAATAGAACAAATAGTGAAGTTGAGGCTGATTATTCTTGGGTTTATTTTAGTCTATCGGCTCCAGCTTACATGAGCGATAAAGGAATTTATGTAAATGGCATGTTCAATAATTTCAGCTTAACTCCCGAATATAAGATGGAGTACAATCCCCAAAAAGCGGTTTATGAAAAAGCCATTTTGATAAAGCAAGGGTTTACAAATTTTCAATATACGGTAGCTGATGATAACGGAAATGTTGATTGTGAAAATGCTATTGACGGCAATTTTTATCAAACCGAAAATGATTATTCTGTAGTGGTATATTATAGGGAAAACAGGGACCGCTATGACAGAGTTGTTGGAAAAGGCAATGCAAACTCGCTAAATATCATCAATTAAAAAACATTGAAAAAAATGGTGAAACAAATCCGTTTTTTGTAAATTTGCGATTATTAAACTCTTATTTAATAGCTTACTATGGTTTCACAGATAACAAGAGGCATAAAAATATCGGTATTGACTAGTTTTGAAGGTACCTACTTCAAAAACTACAAGATTCATTTTGCATTTAGTTACGAAATCACAATCGAAAATCACAGCAAGGATTCTGTGCAATTAATTTCACGCCATTGGGAAATTTTTGATTCTCTAAACGACCGAGAGATTGTTGACGGCGAGGGTGTAATAGGCAAAAAGCCCGTATTGAAACCTGGAGAATTACATACCTATAACTCAGGCTGCTTGCTATCTTCCCCTTATGGCGCCATGAAAGGCTATTTTAACATGGTCAATTTTACCACTACCAAAAAATTCAAAGTCATCGTTCCTAATTTTAGGTTGTGCGCTCCTTTTGCGCTGAACTAATAATTTTGATTGCTTGATAATCAAATTACTCTAAATTTATTCTTCCCTTTTTTCAGCTCTATATTGTAATGTTAATCATCAATTATTCAACAATCCTTTGTACTTTTGAGATAATTATCTAATCGTACCGTTTTCTAATTCTCACTCGAGGGCAAAGTCTTAAGGGAGCGGAGCTAAATAAAATCAAAATGCTTAAAGGATTTTTCAATGTGCCAAAAGCCGTAAACGAGACTGTCAAATCGTATGCGCCAAATTCTCCGGAAAAAACTGCTGTTCTTGCTGCTTACAAACAAATGTGGAATGCTAAAATCGACGTTCCCCTGCATATTGGAAGTGAAGAAGTCAGGACCGGAAACATTCGAAATATAGCCGCGCCACATGACCACAAACACGTCGTAGGAACCTATCATCTTGCCGAAAAAGCCCATATCGAAAAAGCCATCACCAACGCGCTTGAGGCCAAAACAAAATGGGCGGCTATGTCTTGGGAACAACGTGCAGCGATTTTTCTTAAAGCTGCCGAATTGATTGCAGGACCCTACAGAGCAAGAATAAATGCCGCAACCATGATTGGGCAATCCAAAAATATTTTTCAAGCCGAGATTGATGCCGCTTGTGAATTAATCGATTTTTTGCGTTTCAATGTCGAGTTTATGACTCAAATCTACGGCGACCAACCCAAATCCAATTCCGATATGTGGAACCGATTGGAATACCGTCCACTAGAAGGTTTCGTCTATGCCGTTACTCCTTTCAACTTCACAGCCATTGCGGGAAATCTTCCCGCAAGTGCTGCCATGATGGGAAATGTCGTGATTTGGAAACCAAGCGACAGTCAAGTTTTCTCTGCAAAAATCATCATTGATGTTTTTAAAGAAGCCGGTGTTCCTGGTGGTGTTATCAATGTCGTTTTTGGCGACCCAGTAATGATTACGGATACAATTTTGGCAAGTCCTGATTTTGCTGGAATCCATTATACAGGCTCAACTCATGTATTTAAGGATATTTGGGCAAAAATTGGAGCCAACATTCATCATTATAAAACCTACCCAAGAATTGTTGGCGAAACCGGTGGAAAAGATTTCATCGCAGCGCATCCAAGTGCCAACGTGAAACAAGTGGCAACCGGAATAGTTCGTGGCGCATTCGAGTATCAAGGACAAAAATGCTCGGCAGCATCAAGAGCATACATCCCGAAAAGCCTTTGGCCGGAACTTAAAAAACAATTGATTACCGACGTGAAATCAATGAAAATGGGTTCGCCGGAAGATTTTGGCAATTTCATTACTGCCGTAATTCACGAAGGTTCTTTCGATAAATTAGCGGGTTTTATTGACCAAGCTAAAAAAGATTCGGATGCTGAAATCATCGTTGGTGGAAACTATGATAAAACGGTGGGTTATTTTATTGAACCCACCATAATCGTAACCAAGAATCCCCATTACACCACTATGGAAACCGAATTATTCGGGCCAATACTAACGATTTTTGTTTACGAAGATTACAATTGGGAAGAAACATTGACCTTAGTTGATACTACTTCGCCTTATGCTTTGACCGGTGCGCTTTTCAGCCAAGATCGTTATGCTATTGAGCAAGCAACAGAAGCTTTACAAAACGCAGCCGGGAACTTTTACATCAACGACAAACCGACTGGAGCGGTTGTAGGAATGCAACCTTTTGGTGGCGCCAGAGCTTCTGGAACGAATGATAAAGCAGGATCCCCATTGAACTTGTTGCGTTGGGTTTCGCCAAGAACCATCAAAGAAACGTTTGTAACTCCGGAAGATTATAGATACCCGTTTTTGGGAGAATAAATTCATCTTAAAATTTGAAAGTCAAAATTCTTAAAGGAGTTGGCTTATTATGACTGAAACTTCAAAGGCAAATGCACCACTTTCTTCGTTTCAAAAAATTCATTTTCAAAAAAATCTGCTAAATTATATTCTGTCGCTTTCGGGAAAGCCGCCAATTCTTTGGTTAAATCACCCCCTTTGAGGTAGAGAATTCCGTTTTTGAGTTCGTGTTTGTTGTTCTTTTTGATTTTGTTTCGTACCCAAGATACAAAATCGGGCATATTGGTCACGGCACGACTTACGATAAAATCGAAATCCCCCTTTACCAATTCGGCGCGCATTTGTTCGGCTTTCACATTTTTGAGTTCCAAAGCATCGACAACAGCCTGAACGACTTTTATTTTTTTGGCAATAACATCAATCAAATAAAAACGGGTTTCCGGAAAAAGTATGGCTAAAGGAATCCCAGGAAATCCTCCGCCAGTTCCCACATCCAAGACATACGTTCCGACTTCGAATTGTATGATTTTGGCAATTCCCAAGGAATGCAAAACGTGTTTGGTGTACAATTCGTCAATGTCTTTTCTGGAAATGACATTGATTTTGGCATTCCAATCGTGATATAAAAAATCAAGTTTCGCAAATTGTTCCTTTTGGATTTGAGTTAAATTGGGAAAATACTTCAGAATGGCATCCATTATTAAAAATTTTAACAAAAGTACAGTTTTTAGTTTTGAATATTTAACGCAATTTTACAGATTGAAAATTTATAATAATTATCTTTGCCACTTATTCAAAATTAATGATGAGCAACATTATCCCAACATTTGCAAAGCAAGACAATATAAAGTTTTTTAGAACGCTTAATTCTCGGGTGAACAACTACTTCAAAGAAAATAATATTGAGAGAACGGGCAATTGGAAGTTGTATCTAAAAACTGCTATTCTATTCTCTGTCTTTTTAACCCCCTATTTTTTAATTGTAACCTTGACTGAAATTCCTTTTTGGCTTTTTATATTACTTTCTGTTGTGATAGGAATAGGAATGGCAGGAATCGGAATGAACGTAATGCATGATGGAAATCATGGCTCTTATTCTAATAAAAATTGGATTAATAAATTCATGGGTGGCACCATCTATATTTTGGCTGGGAACGTTTATAATTGGCAAGTACAACACAATGTTTTACATCATACCTACACCAATATTCCTGGACACGACGAAGATTTAGACGCAGGTCGGGTGATTCGTTTTACCAAAGAGGCAAAATGGTTGCGTTTCCATAAATTTCAACATTATTATTCGGTTTTTTTATATGGTTTGTTGACTTTTAACTGGTCTTTGACTACAGATTTTAAACAAATGAACGCTTATTTAAAAAGAAATTTGTCTTATGGTGAAGCCAAAAACCCTAGAATACTTTGGACGACTTTAGTAATTACTAAAATAATTTATTTTGCTGTTTGGATCCTAATTCCGATGGTTTTGGGCATTTCATGGTGGAAGGTTTTAATTGGATTTTTCATTATGCATTATACTGCAGGATTAATATTGAGCATCGTTTTTCAATTGGCCCATATTACTGACGAAACATCCAATCCACATCCAAATGAAGATGGCGAAATGGAGAGCACTTGGGCAATTCACCAACTTTTTACAACGGTTAATTTTGCTCCAAAAAATTTCATAGTAAATTGGTACACCGGAGGACTAAACCATCAAATCGAGCATCATTTATTTCCAAATATTAGCCATGTTCATTACGGAAAAATTGCCAAATTTGTTAAAGAAACGGCACAAGAATGCAACCTGCCATATTATGAATACAAAACTATGAGAAGTGCTGTTATTGCCCATTTCAAACACTTGAAAGAACTGGGAATGGAACCCGCAATATAGTAAAGATGCACTGCGGTGTGTCTCAACAAAATCAAATTAATAAACCAAAAATTAAATTTTAATGAGCAATCCACTTTCAGACAGAATTAACAATCTGGCTACCTCACAAACATTAGCTATGGCGGCTTTGGCCAGAGAATTAAAAGCACAAGGAAAAGATATTATCAGTTTAAGTTTGGGCGAGCCTGATTTCAATACCCCAGACTTCATTAAGGAAGCTGCCAAAAAAGCAATTGACGAAAATTACAGTACCTATTCTCCAGTAGATGGCTACGGGGATTTGAAAGATGCCATTTGCAGAAAATTCAAAAGAGACAATGGACTAGAGTACAAACCATCTCAAATTGTGGTTTCAACGGGAGCAAAACAATCGTTGTATAACATCGCACAAGTAATGTTAAACGACGGCGACGAAGTGATTTTGCCAGCGCCTTACTGGGTTTCTTATTTCGAAATCGTAAAATTATCAGGTGGAGTTCCTGTAGAGGTTCCAACATCAATCGAAAGTGATTTTAAAATCACACCAGAACAATTAGAAGCGGCCATCACGCCAAAAACAAAAATGATGTGGTTCAGCTCCCCTTGTAATCCAAGTGGCTCTGTATATAGCCGTGAAGAATTAACGGCTTTGGCCAAAGTATTGGAAAAACACCCACACGTTTATGTTGTTGCCGACGAAATCTACGAGCACATCAATTTCTCGGGAACTTTCTGCAGCATCGGATCCATTCCAGGGATGTTAGAAAAAACCATAACTGTAAATGGAGTTGCAAAAGCTTTCGCCATGACAGGTTGGAGAATTGGATATATGGGTGGGCCGGAATTTATCGCAAAAGCCTGTACAAAAATACAAGGACAAGTAACTTCAGGAGCTAATTCAATCGCACAACGCGCCACAATTACTGCTGTAGATGCTGATCCAAGCGTCTTAAACGAAATGGTTACCGCTTTCAAAAGCCGTAGAGATTTAGTGGTAGGATTACTTCAAGATATTCCTGGAATCAAAATTAACGTTCCCGAAGGCGCATTTTATGTATTTCCGGACGTTTCTTCTTTCTTCGGAAAAACATTAAAAGGATCATTAATTAAAGATGCCAACGATTTCTCAATGTATCTTTTAGGTGAAGCCAATGTAGCAACTGTAACCGGTGACGCTTTTGGAAATCCAGATTGCATCCGTTTTTCTTACGCAACCAGCGAAGATTTATTGACAGAAGCATTAAGAAGAATAAAAGAAGCAGTAGCTTAATTTTAAAATAATTTCAAGTGTAAACCTCAAAGATTTCAAAACCTTTGAGGTTTTGTTATTTATAAACTATTTTTGTCGTTCGATTGAAATTAATATTTCAATCTTTTAATTGTTCAATCTTTTAATAAAAAATATGAAAGCATACGTATTTCCTGGTCAAGGAGCACAATTCACCGGAATGGGCAAAGACTTATATGAAAACTGCCCATTAGCAAAATCACTTTTCGAAAAAGCAAATGAAATCTTGGGTTTTCGCATCACAGACATTATGTTTGAAGGTACCGCCGAGGAATTAAAAGAAACCAAAGTTACCCAACCGGCAATTTTCTTGCATTCGGTTATTTTAGCCAAAACCCTAGAAGATTTCAAACCAGAAATGGTAGCAGGACATTCTTTAGGCGAATTTTCTGCTTTGGTTGCTAATGGTGTTTTATCCTTTGAGGACGGATTGCGATTGGTTTCGCAACGCGCTTTAGCTATGCAAAAAGCCTGCGAAATAAAACCATCCACTATGGCGGCAGTTCTAGGGTTAGCCGATACTGTTGTGGAAGAAGTTTGTGCCTCAATTGATGGAATCGTCGTTGCTGCTAATTACAACTGCCCTGGACAATTAGTGATTTCAGGAGAGACTTCTGCGGTAGAAAAAGCCTGTGAAGCGATGAAGGAAGCCGGAGCAAAACGTGCCTTGCTATTGCCTGTTGGTGGTGGTTTTCACTCGCCAATGATGGAGCCAGCTCGTGAAGAATTGGCAGCGGCTATTGAAGCAACAACATTCTCCAATCCTATTTGTCCGGTGTACCAAAACGTAACGGCATCTGCGGTTTCTGACCCTGCCGAAATCAAGAAAAACCTAATCATACAATTGACGGCACCCGTTAAATGGACGCAATCCGTGCAACAAATGATTGCTGATGGAGCGACTTTGTTTACTGAAGTGGGTCCTGGAAAAGTATTGGCTGGATTGATTGGAAAAATTGACAGGGAAGCAATTACGGCGAATGCCTAGTTTCAGAAATAGTTTGTAAATAAAATCCTCGCGAACAGATGTTTGTGAGAATTTATATTTTTAGTCATATTATAATTAAAACGCATTACTAAACCCTAATCTTCTGCTCCCATTTCCAGGCGCTTTCCATCGCTTCTTCTAATGTCGATTGCGCTTTCCAGCCTAGAATAGTATTCGCTTTATCCGTATTGGCGTAAGCCGAAGTAATGTCGCCTTCTCTACGAGCCACGATTTTATAAGGCAGATCTTGACCGCTTACTTTCTCGAAAGCCTGAATCACTTCTAGAACCGAGCTTCCAGTTCCTGTTCCCAGATTAAAGGTTTCAACTTTTGCCAAATTCTTTTTATCTAATAGTCGTTTCAATGCAATGACGTGGGCTTTGGCCAAATCGACCACATGAATGTAATCGCGAATGCAAGTTCCGTCAGGAGTTGGATAATCGTCTCCGTAGACCGACAATTCGGCACGTAAACCCAATCCAGTTTGGGTAATAAACGGCACTAAATTTTGTGGAACTCCCAAGGGTAATTCCCCAATTTCCGCCGAAGGATGCGCTCCAATCGGATTGAAATAACGCAACAAAATCGAGTAAATATTGGTTACTTTAGCAGTATCTGTTATAATTTCTTCGCCAATTTGTTTGGTATTCCCATAAGGTGAAATCGCCGTTTGAATGGATGCATCTTCGGTAATTGGCATTTTTTCGGCTTGTCCGTAAACTGTGCAAGACGAACTAAAAATGAAGTTGGCCTCGGGTTGTTGTTGCAATTCTTGAAGCAAATAAATTAAAGTATTAATATTGTTTTCATAATACAACAAAGGATTTCCGACGCTTTCACCAACCGCTTTTGAAGCTGCAAAATGGATCACTCCCGAAATGTCACGATGTCTTTTGAAGAAATCCTGCACTTTTTCTTTGTCGCGTAGATCCAACTTTTCGAAAGCGGTATTGATTCCCGTAATATTGGCAATTCCGTCCAAAACATTCAACGATGTATTCGAAAGATTGTCAATAATGATTACTTCAAAACCCTGATTTTGCAATTCGACAACAGTGTGTGAACCGATAAAACCCAAACCTCCTGTTACTAGTATTTTCATTTTTATTTTATTTTGCAGATGCGATTCATCGCGTCTCTAGGGAATTATTTTAAAAATTCTAAAACGCTATCGGTAATAAATTTAATTTGTTCATCGTCTAATTCAGTGTGCATGGGTAACGAAATTACTTCTTTTACCAATTGATTGGTCACCGGAAAATCTTCTTCTTTATATCTTGAATCCAAATACGCTTTTTGTGAATGCAACGGAATGGGGTAATAAATCGCACATGGAATTCCTTTATTCAATAACTGCTGCATCAAACCATCCCTATCGGCGTTGATGATTCGCAAAGTATATTGGTGAAAAACGTGGCAATCACAAAGCTCGCAAATGCTTGGCGCGATGATGTTCTTGTGTCCTTCAAAAGCCGAAGTATATTTGCGTGCGGCATTTTGGCGCGCTGTATTGTATTCGTCCAAAAAAGGCAATTTAGCATTCAAAACCGCGGCCTGAATACTGTCTAATCTTGAATTTACGCCCACCACATCGTGATGATACCGCTCGTACATTCCATGGTTTACAATGCCTCGAATTTTGTGCGCCAAAGCATCGTCATTAGTAAAAATAGCACCGCCATCACCATAACACCCTAAATTTTTAGAAGGAAAAAAAGAAGTTGACCCAACATGGCCAATGGTTCCCGCCTTCTTTTTCGTTCCGTCGGAAAACTTGCAATTGGCACCTATGGCTTGTGCATTATCTTCAATCACATATAAATTATGCTCTTTGGCAAGTCTCATAATCGCTTCCATATTAGCGGCACGGCCAAACAAATGTACTGGTACAATAGCTTTAGTTTTTGGCGTAATCGCTTTCTTGATTCCTTCGATGGATATATTCATATTGTGCAAATCCACATCTACCAAAACTGGCGTGAGTTGCAATAAAGCAATCACCTCAACGGTTGCGGCAAAGGTAAAATCGGCGGTAATTACTTCATCACCCGGTTTTAAATCCAGACCCATCATGGCAACTTGTAAAGCATCGGTTCCGTTTGCGCAGGGAATTACGTGCTTAACGTCGAGATATTCTTCAAGACTTTTTTGAAATTGGTGAACTTGCGGACCGTTGATGTAGGTATTAGTATCAAGAACTTCTTGGATTGAAATATTTATGGTGTCTTTTATTTTATCGTATTGACTTTTCAAGTCAACCATTTGGATTTTTTTCATTTTGTAATTGCGAGGCACGAGCGCCATCTCATTATAATTAAACTTAATTTATTATGAACTAAGTTTACAAAGCTTTCGCAAAGTTCACAAAGTTTTAAATTTGGAACAAAAATAGGGATTTTAGCAGAATGATTTTATAGATACTTAAAAGAAACCGTATTTTTGTCACAGAAATTTTTTGATATGCTTTTCCTTTATAATCTCATTGTTCAGGTTGCCGATTTTTTATTGAAAATCGTGGCACTTTTCAGTCCAAAAATCAAACTTTTTGTAGAGGGCCGCAAGTCTATTTTTGAAATTTTAGAATCCAAAATCAACGCAACCGACAAAACCATTTGGTTTCACGCTGCTTCCCTTGGCGAATACGAACAAGGCTTACCTGTGATTGATAGAATAAAAGAGAAATTCCCAAATCATAAAATTGTACTTACCTTCTTCTCTCCTTCGGGTTATGAAGTCAGAAAAAATAATACGGTCGCCGATGCCACAGTGTATTTGCCTTTGGATACCAATAAAAATGCTCGACAATTTCTATTCATCGTTCGTCCTGAAATGGCATTTTTCATCAAATATGAATATTGGCCTAATTATTTGAGCGAATTGAAAAAAATCGGCACTCCAACGTATTTAATTTCAGGGATTTTTAGAAAAAACCAATTGTTTTTTAAATGGTACGGCGGATTTTACAGAACTGCTTTGAATACTTTTACCTGCTTTTTTGTGCAAAATGAAAGTTCAAAAAAATTATTATTAGAATTAGGCCAAACAAATGTGTTAGTTTCAGGAGATACACGTTTTGATAGGGTTACTTCAATTTTGGAAAAAGACAATACTTTGGATTTTATTGAGGCATTCAAAAACGACACCTTAACTATTGTAGTGGGAAGCTCTTGGCCTAAAGACGAATATTTGATTGTTGATTTTATCAATCAAACTACCGAAAAAATCAAGTTCATCATTGCTCCGCACAATATCAAAGAAGAACAAATCCAAGAATTGAAAAATTCTATTTCCAAAAAAGTGGTTTTGTTTTCGGAAAAAGCAACTAAAACTCTAGTAGATTTTGATGTATTCATCATTGATACTATTGGAATTCTGACTACGATTTACAGTTATGCAGACATTGCCTATGTTGGTGGCGGCTTTGGCAACCCGGGCGTTCATAACATCTTAGAACCTGCCACTTTTGGAGTTCCAATAGTGATAGGGCCAAACTTTTCTCATTTTGCAGAAGCAACGGCCGTGGTAAATATGGGCGGCTGCATTTCCATTTCAAATAAAACCGAACTTGTTGACGCCTTTTCCAATTTAATCGTCAATGAGGACATCAGAGATGAAAAAGGGCATATTTGTAGCACTTTTGTGGAAATGAACAAAGGAGCAACGGCTATCATTATGAAGAACCTCAATAAGCCAAATTAGGGAGTTTTGTAGTCCTAATATATTTATATTTAAAGCGTCAAAAAAGATTTTTAATCGCATCTTAGCTCGTAAAATCAAAATTTTAATAGTAAATAATCACTGACAAGTTCGCTAACAAGTAAAATTAATAATTGCTATCATACTTCATAAAAGGTACAGCACGACTGTATTCAGCAAATAATGTTATGTAATATCAAAGGTTGCTTTCAAAACAAAGGAGTTGAGAAGAAAGAGAATACTACAAATGGATGTTATTTTTTTAAAAAAAAATAAAAAAAATATTTTAAATATTAAAAAATTTATATCTTTGCGACGAATTAATAATTAACCTTTTATATTAAATAAGATGAAAAAAGTATTTTTAAGTTTAGCCGTTGTTGCTGTATTGACTGTTGTATCTTGTAAAAAAGCTGAGCCAGCTGCTGAAGCTGTTGCTGTTGACACTACTGCTGTAGCTGTTGATACTGCTGCTGTAGCTGTTGACACTGCTGCTGTTGTTGCTGATACTACTGCTGCTCCAGAAGCTAAGTAATTTCAAATTACATCAAAAAAATAAAGCTACGCATTGCGTGGCTTTTTTTTGGTCTATATTTAAAAAAGTGTAACTGCGTTTTTCCTAAATACTCCTCTTTTATATTATCAATTAAGTTTATAGGGGAAAACAAAAAAGCCATAACACTGCTGATTATGGCTTTTTTGTTGATATATTGTCTTGTCCTGAAATAGCGATACTAAAAAGCGTAGTTGTAAAAAATAAAAAAACCGCAAAGAATTAACAATTAAGTCTTTACGGTTTAACTAAGTACTCAGAGCGGGAGTATATAGCGCTCAATTTGATGTTTTTTTAAATCTCCCTTAAACCTCGAAAAAATCACTAAAATCCTTTTAAAGTCAACACATAAAATAGATTTAAAATATTTTTAGTTGTTGAATAAAAACGAATGGAATTGAATACGGTCTTAAAATTGTTGGGCAATAGTTGGGCAACTTTGTAAAACCTATTATGCTATTCTTTATCTTTGAATTGTTTAATAGTTAAAAGTTCAAAAAAATGGCAACAGTTCAATTTCGATTACGAAGTAAGGCAAATAAAAACGTATCAATAAAAATTCGAGTTTCGTTGGGACGTGGTAATGATATAGAAGCTAATACAGGTTTTACAATTAACCCAAAAGAATGGAGTAAAGACACTAATCGACCTAAACAAAACAGCGCTGAAAACAAATTAATCTTTAACGACCTCAAAAAATTAGAATCATTCATTTTTCAAAACCTCAACAAAGATTTAGGCGAGGGTGGAATTATTGATTTTTACTGGCTCGAATCAAATATAGTTGAATGTTTCAATAGACTTGAAAAAGTTGATACAGGTTTAATCATAAACCACACGCAATACATTATTGATAATGCAAACACACGCAAAGTAAAAGGGCGTAATAAATTAGGATTGTCAATTAGCAGAGTAAAAGGATACAAGACCTTTAAAAACCTTTTTATACGTTATCAAACCGATATTAAAAAACAAGTTCATTTTTTAGACATTAATAAAACCTTTGTCGATAAATTCATTAATTGGCTAATTAATACTGAAGATTATTCTATGAACTATGCGGGTAAACAAATTGACAATTTAAAAACGGTTGGTCTTGATGCTGAAAAATTAGGCATACCCACAAACCCATTTATTAATCAAATACAGGGATTTTCCGAGAACAATGACGACAGATTTATTCAAACATTATCATTTGATGAACT
>Ga0209443_1000309_pt1 | contig 33211 bp, 28 predicted proteins | sample LauGreBMM110DCMD_2_FD_187571 | JGI IMG/M metagenome (GOLD analysis project Ga0209443, IMG submission 187571) | Freshwater lake microbial communities from Lake Michigan, USA - Su13.BD.MM110.DCMD (SPAdes) (version 2) | ecosystem: Environmental > Aquatic > Freshwater > Lake | place: Lake Michigan... | reverse complement strand
TCGGCACACCACGAGTCACGTTAGATTTTGAAGCGACTCCTGCAAAGTGGAACGTATTCAACGTGTTGTGAATAATGACACCATAATCAGTCATAAATGTTTGATTTGCAGGAACCGTAAAATCGTATACATATTCGGTTTGTTCCGGTGTCCATATTTCAATCTTTTTAATTTCATCCCAGACTACACCAGAGGTGGCGGCTTGGTTCAAAATTTTAAGTTCATCTGTAATCAATGCGGAGTTTTCATGCGACTTAAATATTTGAATATATTTTTCTAAAGTGCGACGACCAATTGATGACTTCTTTGCCCAGCGTCCATAATTACGACTTTGTCCAGGCAACTTTAGTACTTTGCCACACTTTGCGATTATTTCGCCAAGTCCGTTTATCTTATCAATCTCGTCCGATAAGTCATGAGCATTTTCTCTGCTGATATAATCTACCAAATTTTGCAACTTGTCTGAATGAACTAGAGAATTAATTTCCGATTGATATTGTTGGCTATATTTTGCTGAGATTGATAAATTATAAATATTAGAACCACGCGTGAAATTGGTTTTGATAGAACCGAAAATATCAAAATAATTCAACAATAATGCTATATCTTTAATAAGTTGATTGGAGCGACTGCACACACGAATTTGATGATGTCCTTCATCACATTGGAAATTGCCATCACCATCAAAGTATGCCTGAATGAGCCCTGCCTTAAACTCGTTTGGTGCTAAGAATGCAAAATCTGGAACATGCTTTACAAAAGAACCATTGTCACATGTTTTAAGAAGGAATTCTGCTAAGGGTTTGCATGAAAATGCAGTAATAACACTTGGTCCATATTCACATTCTCTTTCAACTAATCTACATTCCTTTCCAAACTGTTCTGCAAATTTCTTAGTATTCTCAATAAAATGAGGCGAAATGTTAGTAATATTTATACACCCGGAAACTTCTTGAGTTCCTGTTTTTTTATTTAAATTTCCTTCTGCCAAGTAAGCGCCAATAAACCAACCAAATAAATAATCCAATTTATATTCTTTATCACCAACCGTTATAATATCTTGAATAAACGTATTATCAATATGCTTTGCAACAGGAATGCGCATACCTTCTGTCATATTTGCGCCAATAATAGGAACAACAGTTTGCGAGTTTTCATCCCGAACTAAATGAGAATGGCTAGTTGTTGTTTCAACAATTCTTCCGCTTTTAGTTGTAACGCGCATCAAATCACCATTTACTGGATGACGACTAACGTGTGATATTTTATTCCAATGAGTTTTTTCATGAGCATCAACTCCTACAATATAATATTCGTCATCAATAGCATCCAACAATGTTTCAACGCTATCATGATGACCAGTGTTAAAGGTATATTCGGGAAACTTAGTAATTAACTCATCGCATATATCACCAATATTTCCCGACACTGAGAATTTTTTTTGTGTTGTTTTATTAATTTTTACACACCTAATATGCTCACGAAATGTACACGACATTTGTGTTGTCGGCTCGCCAATGCTCTGGGCAGCAATCATTCCCACCATTTCACCAGGTGCGACAATTGCTCGTTTATACATTAAAGTGATAGTCTCTAAGAGAAGCGTAAGAGCCGAACGATTAAAACGCTTAACAATCAACAAATCCTTAGGAGATAAGTTAAAGTAGTAGAGAGTCTTAAATAATTCTGTTGGTGGTGCACAACGAATCTTTTCTAAGTTCTCATAATTATCTTCAATCATCTTGAATGCTTCTAGTGGAGTCAAATCTACGATTGAATTGCCATTAATGTTTTGCTGTCCAATAATATTATTAATAATATAGACAAATGCAACCGGGCAGTTCACAACACCATCGCCCTTATATTTAAATACATTCTTAACAATTCTATTACGACACTCAATCATCATATCGGTATACTTCTTACACCTGTCTTGTGTCTCTTTAAACTCCTTCTTAAATTTAGTCATTGTGTTCTTAACAAAGAATTGTGATAGCATTTTCATTTTTCCTGCCTCGTCCGGAATATTAAAGTGAGCATAAATATCTTGAACGCTCATAGACACCAGAGGAATCGGCTGGTTTTCAACCTTTACGGGGTCAATACCATCATCGCCATACGAAAACTCTACAACCTTACCTTTATTTGTTCTAACTGTCATGTCATAAGATACCATCAAATCCTCCAACCCCTTGATAAGTCGTCTTTGAATATATCCAGTAGTAGAAGTTTTAACAGCGGTATCAATAAGACCAACCCGACCACCCATAGCATGGAAGAAGAGTTCTTGAGGGGAAAGCCCATTAATATAAGAACTTTCAACAAACCCACGTGCGCTAGGAGTATCGTCAAATTTAGTGAAATGAGGAAGAGTTCTATGGTCAAACCCATAAGGAATTCGCTTACCATCCACGTTCTGTTGTCCTAAGCACGAAATCATGAATGAGATGTTCAAGTCACTGCCCTTAGAACCGGCATTAACCATTGTAACGAATCTGTTATCCTTATTCAAACTCTTAAGTCCAATTTTACCAGACTCGGAAGTTGCTTGATTAAGAATATTATTGACCTGAGTCTCAAACTCCTCTTCATTAGTCTTACCTGTATTATTCTCAAACACACCAATCTGAGTTTGGTCAATAAGGTTCTTTACATCATTCTTCTTTTTATCAATAACAGAAATAATATCCTTATTAGTTTTCTCATCGGAAAGCAAGTCACTGATACCAACGCTGAATGAACTAGTCTTTAGATACTCAGTGATAATATTTTGCAGGTCATCAATGAAGTCTGCCGATGCCATATTTCCATAATCGTTGCAAGTGCGATGAATGAGGCCCTTAGTTCCACCGCCAAGAACACCCTTCTCCATTTGACCGCGAACATAACGACCATTTACAATCTCCAAAATGTTATTGGAGTCGTCGGGTTTTTCACTATCATTAAATAGTTTAGTCTTATACTTCAATGAAATTGGTGGAAGGATTTGCGATAGAACATCAAAGTTTGAAATCATACCATTACCACTTTCAGCCTTTTCTAAAAGTTTACTAGCATCTACGCGCTGAAACATCATAAGTAGGTTCATTGCTTCACGAGGGGTAAAACGAATGTTTTCTCTTGTAAAACGATAACATCCTAGCAGCGAATCCTGGAAAATGCCAATAATAGAAGAGTTATTTGCAGGACTAATAATTTGGTAAGGAACCGCTGCTAGATTTTTTAATTCCGATTCGGACTCCGCGTCTTGCGGCATGTGTAAATTCATCTCATCTCCATCAAAATCTGCATTGTATGGCTTTGTATCAGCGACGTTCATTCTAAAAGTATCACCAATTCGCATCACCTTTGCAAGATGACACATCATACTCATTCTATGAAGAGTAGGTTGCCTATTAAAGAGGATTGGGTCGCCATCCATCATGTGACGATGAACCGTGTCCCCATTTTCCAAAACAATAGACTTCTTATCCACATATCTGAGCGTGATTGAATCCCCATTCTTCTTTTCCAAAATCTTAGCACCAGGCCATACATCTGGACCATTTTGTACCAACTTGGTCAAGAATGCCCGATTTACGTCATTTACGACAACCGGTTTTGTGATATTCTTTGCAATCTTCATAGGAATGCCAAGTTCTCTAATTGAGATATTTGGGTCAGCAGTAATAACAGAACGTGCACTAAAGTCTACGCGTTTAGCCATTAAATTACCCCTCATGCGCCCACCCTTTCCGTTCAACCTATCCTTAATAGATTTCAATGGTCTACCAGAGCGTTGAGCAACTGATGCTACACCTGGAATCTTATTATCAACCTGGGTTGCAACATAATATTGCAAAACGGTAGCCCAGTCATCAATAACATTTGCCGGCGCGTTATTCTGAATCTTTTCTTGCAACGTCTTATTTGTCTTGATGATATTTACTAGAATATGACTCAAATCATCCTCGCTACGTTGCTGTGCATCGTGTTTAACAGATGGGCGAACAGCAGGAGGTGGAACAGCCATTACTTGACATACCATCCAATCAGGACGAGACCAAACAGGACTAAATCCCATAAACGAAACATCTTCATCGGAAATACGCTTGAAAATCTTCAGAACCATTTCTGGAGTCAACTTAATCACAATATTTTGTGACGGCTCAGTAGCGGCTTCATTTTTCCATTCAGCATAAATAGTAGCAAGACCCTCTTTTCTGATTTTGTTTGGCTGCAAACAACCACACCCATCCTCAGTATCTTCGCCACAACGCTTCATTTTACTAGCAAGTGAAAACACATACTTCCAACGGGCATCACCAATCAACTTTAATGCCTGTCTATACTTTTCCTTACTAATCATCAACTTACTACACTTGAAGCAACAACAACGAAGAACCTTGAGAACTGTGCTAAGGTACTGAATATAAAAGACTGGCTTAGCAAGTTCAATATGACCGAAATAACCAGGCGTCTGCATATAATCTAAACCATCCGTTGGGCAAATAAGCCCAGGCTCAAGAACACCCATTCTAGGGTCAAATAGCCCACCAATTACTGGTTTATTGTTAACATATGTATCACGAGTTGTTATTTCGGCAACTGAACCTTTGCGAATCTCCTCAGGTGATAGTATGCTAAATTGTATTCCTATAATTTTAGAAGGATTTAAATTAGCGGTTTTTAAGCCTCGGTTCATCTTCCTTATATTAAGATAATAATATTTAGATTATTTAAAATCAATTTTATTTTAAATTCATGGTTCAGTCGTTTCCTTTATATCATTTTTAATAATGTTTCAGTAAATGAAAAAAAATAAAAATATCAAAAAATATCAAAAAATTATTTATATGTGGTATGAAATAAAATTGATTTGGATTTAAACACAAAAATGGTATAATATACAAGATGGCACCACGTGACGCAAAAAGCAAAACATCTAAGATGGATGTTTCTAAAAAAATTAAAAAGCAAGAGGAACTTTCTCGTAAAAAGAAATCAAACGAGCAATCCGATGATGATGGCGGTGACTATATCACCAGTGACGATGAGGAAGATGAAATGGATATGCAAGAATATCGCAAATTTCTCAAAAAAATGTTTCCATCAAAATTTATGGACAAAAAGGTAAAGGCTGGTGATAAAATTAAGAAGGCTGTTAAAAAGATTGTTGAAGAGGACAATGATTCAGAAGATGATGTTTCCGATGAAGATGCGGACTCTGATGAAGAACCTAAAAAGCAAAATAAAAATAAAAAAGCCGCCAAGAAAACTTCGCCTAAGAAAACAAAGTCAAAGTCTGTTTCAAAGAAACCATACAAACCTTCTAAAAAGGAAAAGGTTGTTTCTGATGAAGAGGAAGATGATGATGAGAATTCTGATGATTCCGATGATGTTGAAGATGTTGATGGCGGAAAATCTGGTAAATTTAACATTATCTTTACAATTGGTCAACCCACCGATGATGAGGATGAATGGGATGATGATGAAGAGTGGGAAGACTGTGATGAGGATGATGTCACAGAAGATGAGGATGAAAGTGTTTCTACTGATGATGATGAAGACGAAGATGAAGATGACGATGATTGTGAAGATGACTCCGAATCGGATGATGATGAAGAGGACGATTCTGAAAACGTTATTGTAACGAGGTCTTCTAAGAAACTTAAGCAAACTCGTAAGCGAGATACTTCTGAACTAGTTATTGATGACGACACCACCAATGAGAAGCACAAGGCATCATCTGACAACAGTCTTGAACGCGACGAAGAGGCGCTCAAGCAATTGAAAGAAGTGTTTGAGAAAAATCCAGAGAATAAGATGGTTGAACAGTGCATCAAGGACTGTGAGGCAAAAATCAAGGAAAAATCAAAGAAGCGCGATAATAAATTGAAAAAGCAAAAGCAAAAAAACTCGCGAATCTTTAAGCGAATTATTCGTGATAAGAATTCAATGAACGACTCAAAATTCTTTGAAAAACTCAGTCATTCTGAGCAAATTAAGGTTATTAAAGAAGTTCGCGAAATTAATAAAATTACCCGCATTGAAATTCCTCATAGAATGTCTCTACTTGAGTCAAATATTCCTCACATCTTCAAAGCCGCTGCTATGAAGAAAATTAATTCGCTTCGGTATATGGAGCCTGGAAGTGGCGAATATTATAAAATTAAGAATTGGGTTGATACTTTTATGCGAATCCCATTCAATAATTATGAACAGTTGCCGATTAATATCTCAGATGGTGTAGAAGCATGCCACGACTTTATGGAAAAGGCACAAGCAACGCTGGATGCGGCAGTTTATGGTCTGAATGATGCAAAGATGCAAATTATGCAAATGCTCGGCCAACTAGTTACTAACCCATCTGCTCTCGGAACTGCCATTGCTATTAAGGGCCCGATGGGCACTGGCAAAACTACCCTTGTAAAGGAAGGTATTAGTAAGATTCTAAATCGTCCTTTTGCATTCATTGCTCTTGGAGGTGCTACGGATAGTAGTTTCCTAGAGGGTCACTCGTATACCTACGAGGGTAGCGTTTGGGGTAAGATTGTTCAGATTATAATTGATAGTAAGTGCATGAATCCTGTGATTTACTTTGATGAGTTGGATAAGATTAGTGATACGCCGAAGGGCGAGGAAATTGCTGGAATCTTGACTCATCTTACTGATACAACACAAAATAGCCAGTTCCATGATAAGTATTTTGCTGAGATTGATTTTGATTTGAGCAAATGCTTGTTTATCTTTAGTTATAATGATGAGAATAAGGTCAATCCTATCTTACGCGACCGTATGTATAGAATCCAAACAAAGGGTTATGATAAGAAGCAGAAGACTGTAATCTCCAATGATTACCTACTTCCTAGGATTCGCGAGCAAGTAAAGTTTGAGACAGAAGATATCATTATTCCTGAAGAGTCGCTTCATTATATTATTGAAACGCACGGCGAAAAGGAGGATGGTGTTCGTAATCTAAAACGCTGCTTGGAAATTATTTATACTAAGTTGAACCTATATAGGCTTATGAGGCCTGGGTCTAATCTCTTTGAGGGTGAAATGGCCCTTTCTGTAGAATTTCCTCTTACGGTGACGAAAGACATTGTAGATAAACTTATCAAGCGAGACCGCAATGATAACATGGCCATTCGTGGAATGTATGTATAAATACAACGAAAACAAATACAACGAAAACAACAACGAAAACAAATACAACGAAAACAACGAAAACAAATACAACGAAAACAACGAAAACAAATAAACAAACAAAAAAATAAAAAACAATATATTCCAGCGATTACAATATTTTTTTTACACCATTGCGCATTATAAATCTTCAAGGGTTTAAAACAAATCTTCATTAAATATTAGAAACCGAGAACAGCGCTCAATCATTTTAACATTTACGGCATTACCCAATTGCTTATAAATATCTTTTTCTTTAAACTTAAACGTATCGGGAAAGGATTGTAGCCGTAATAATTCGCGCGGAGTTAACTTTCTGCTTTCTGGTCCATATACAGGAATCATAGACATCGCGACTAATGTAGGTATATAATCGCAACGTTTTACTCTAATTCCTGACCCACGCGATGTCCAAAGCACATTATTCATTCCATCATTTTCTAATAAATCCCCAGCCTGCCATTCAAACTTTCTAACAGCGCCGAGCCAATTTACATTTTTTCTTGACTCGGTGAGCCAAGTTTTTAGAATATCTATATTATCTTGATAAAAAGCGCGATTTTTATCAATCCATGTTGTATATTTGATATAAAACGGGTCATCTGATTGAAACATATTATCCCACCAATCTGTCCAAATAGGAAACTTTGGAATATCAACCGAGTTATTAATTAATAATTTAATAAAGTTATCCCATATACCTTCAACGCTTTTTAACTTACCGTCAATCTTATATTTTTTTGCTTCATTTTTATCTACGTCAGTATCAAATATGAAATCCTTGATAGCCGTAGTTAACTGTAACTTTGGTTTTGATGGTATAGCAGGTAACAAAGGAAGTTCGCCTAAGTCTTTTCGTTTACACATTATAATAACTCGTTCGCGATTTTGAGGTACATTAAAGTGCAGAACATTTAATATTATTGGTTCGTCGTATGTATAATATCCAAGTTTATTGATATTATCATAAATAACCTTCCAGGTATTACCATCATCATGCGATGATAAATTTCTAACATTTTCAAGGATTAAATATTTGGGTTTATGATGCTTTACTATTTCGCATATATTGAAGAATAAATTACCTCTATCATCATCAAAGCCTTTTTGAAACCCTGCCTTACTAAATGGCTGACAAGGAAATCCGCCACATAATATATCAAATTCTGGAATATTAGAAATATCAACCTTTGTAATATCTCCTGATGGTTTAAGACCATAGTTTTCTTCGTAGATTGTTCTACATTTTTCATCAATGTCGCATGCAAATACACATTGTCCATTGAGCGTTTTAAGCGCCTGATGAAACCCGCCTATGCCACAGAATAAATCTATAAACTTTAATGAACCTTCAACGCTCCCGCTATCTGGTAACGGGGTTGAAATAATAATATTTTGTTCTTCTACGATATCTATTGGCTGTATTGATATAGTTGAACTATTTATAAGTTCTATTAATTGAGTTTTATTTTTATTACTATACCTAGAAATATTCCTTGATTTACAAATGTCTATTAATTCTTGTTTGCTCATTTTAGAATGTTCAGTCGCGTTAGAATGTTCAGTCATGTTAGTGGTTTATAATTATATGTTATACATTATCTATAATCAATTTTTTATAAATAATGTTAATTATCTGGGTTGATTTGAAAATATATCTATGATGTCAGATGCAACATTATCCGGATGTCTACCTCTTAAATTTATTTCATCCCAGGCTCTTATTTGATTAACAGTATTTCTTATTTCTTGTAATACTGTTATTAAGCGTTGTTCTGGTAATAAATGTCCAGAATTTTGTTGCCTCATTTGACTATCGTGTAATATATTATATTCACCATTGCCATTTCTATTTATATTTCCTGTTGGCATATTATTTAATATAATATATTACTCTTTATTTTATTTCCTTGATTTTATTGTTTTCCTTGTTTTCTTGGATTTCCTTGTTTTCCTTGATTTCATTGATTTCCTTGTTTTCCTTGATTTCATTGATTTCCTTGTTTTCTTGGATTTTTGTCTAATTCCGCCACGTCCTATATATCCAAGCATTGCATTTAATTCTGATAATCTTTTTTTATAATCTTCATAAACTGATTCTCCCGTTTTATCCATTCTCTCAATATCGTTCATTTGTTTTATAATAAATTCGCGTTCATTCTTTAATGATTCTACTTGAATCTCGCCAAAAGTTATACCTGGTGGGTTTTTACTTAAATCAGAAGGAGAAACGTTTTTTAAAACATAATTCATCCCAATAACATTAACATCATAAGAAGAGCCATTAGTATTAACTTTTATTATTTTACAATACGACCACCGTTCTCCACCAACTCTAGAGTTTTCTTTTACATATAACTCTTCATCCAATGTAAAACTACCCGACATAATATAATAAGTTTAGATTTTTATTTATTTATTTATTTTATTTATTAGTTTACATAACTAACATAAATATAACTAAATATAATTAAATATAGGAAAAATGAATGAGACATGCATAGAAACCCTAATTGTTTTAAAGAATACTCTAATAACTTCAAAAAACAGTTTGTTACATGAAGAAATAAATGAAACAGAATTAATAGAACAAATATTGCATTTAATAAATATAGTTGAAACAAAAGTTAAAGCAGAATGTAAACATGATTATGTGGAAGATTATATTGACGTTGACCCAGAACGATCAATGCGCATCACTTATTGTAATAAATGCTTGAGTCAATTTCAAACAGAGTAACCATTATAACCGTAATATAAAATAAAATAAAACAAAACAAAACAACAAATTAACAAATCAAGATATTTTTATTAAACATTTAGTAAAGCATTTAGTAAAGCATTTAGTAAAGCATTTAGTCAAATATTTACTTTACTTTAATTAAAATATAATAAAATATATAATATGGAGGCACCCTTAATAAGCGATGAACCATCTGCTAAATTTTTGAATTTGTTATTAATTGATAATGTCATTACGGATTATCAAACCCTTGTTGATTCTGTTAATGAATCAACTTTAACCATTGTTTACTCATATTCAATGACAAAGACAGAACTTATTTCTGAAATTAATAAAAACTTTACAACTATAACTAGGGTTGGTATTATATGTCACTCTAATGGAACTGAAATTACAACATTTTTAGATAATCAACCATTTTTCTTGGATTCAGAAACTTCTCCTTATAGCGAGAATTTACAGTTCTTAATTGATGCCATAAAAGAGTTTAATGTAAAAAACATTGATTTTTTAGCATGTAATACGTTAAATTATTCTAATTGGAAAAATAATTATGAGATTCTTACTAAAGAAACAGGAGTTACTGTAGGTGCATCAGATGACCCTACTGGAAATATTAAATATGGAGGTGACTGGATAATGGAAAACACCAACGAAGATATTGAAAATATTTATTTTAAAAGCAATATTCAGTATTATAAATATTTATTCGCTGTATTTACGATCAGCGGTTTAAGTATAAACTTAATTGCGCTCAATGGGCAAACCAACAAGTTTGCGCTTGGGGGTGGGACAACGTCGGCGACGACCGTTAATGCAGCGGTCATAAATGCTAATCGGGCTGTAGTCACCTCGCCAACATCCGATACTTCCATAACTATTCCAGAAAAGGTTATGTCCGGAGTTACCGAGTATACTGTTACGGTGGTGAATGCGGCGTCATTTGCAAATGTATTCACCACCACTTTATCATTGAAATTTTTAACTCAAATTACTTTGCCAGACACAGTTACTGCCATAGGAGATAAGGCGTTTCAATATTTGGTTTCCTTGAAAAAAATTAACATCCCAACTAGCCTGCCCAATTTACAACCGTCGTGTTTTTTGGGTTGCACCTCTTTAACGGAAGTTACGGGTGGCACTCAAGTTGCAAGTATTTTTGAGTCAGCGTTTTCTGGATGCACCAGTTTAACGTCGTGTGAAGTAATATCTTCAACCAAATTAGCTAGTGTAGGCGTCGCTGCGTTCCTGAATTGCCCTTTAGTAACGATAAATTTTATGAGTACGAGTACGAATTTGAATTTAGGAGCGACTTCGTTTTTAAACACTAAAATCTCGTCGCTTATAATTCCATCTAGTGTTAATTTTATTAATAGTGGCGCTTTTGGTGGTTGTACTAACTTAACCCAAGTAACATTTGAAAACCCTAAAAGATTGCCTATCGGTACCACTTATACTAGTGCGCCTTTTGATAATGGTACGAGTACCGCCCCTTTAATAGCATATTATAATTATGGCGTGGTAAACCCCACGCTTTTAACTTCAACTGGAGGATTTGCAGATATTAGAACAAAAACCGGTGGGCGATACAATTCGCAATAACATATTCAGAAAAACTATTATAACTATAATACAATTAAAATTCTATTTTTATTAGTAAAAATAGAATTACACTTAAATTTTTATAACCCCCGATTTAATATTCGGAATAAGGCACATTGTTACCACCTCTATTTATGAGGTAATTATATTGACCGACATCCATACAAGCACATCCAGTAGAATTACTATACGCATTTGGGCAGCACTGTGGTTTAAACTCAGTATTCGCAAACATTAACATTTCGCCTTCGGGTAAAGGAATCTGTTGTTTAGGTCTATTCAAAATATCTTGAACGCCCTTGCTTCCGCTAGTCCCTTTTTTATATGACAAATTTTGCGTAAACCAAGACGAAGTATTAATAGGTTTATCATTTGTTAAATCGTATCTTGATGATTCGCCATAGTTAATATTAGCACCAACGAATCCCTCTTTTATAGGAGATGGATTGGGCGATGGAAAATCTGGATTTACTGTTTTTGCAACTTCTGGCATACTTGTAGTAGAAACCGAATCAGATGCTTCAGTAGGACCATTAATACCTCCTAAGTCCTTCATCTTACATGTCTTATTCCCATTTGAATCAACCGTGCACTCTTGGTCGCTAACAACCGCATCTTTAATATTTTCAAGACCCTCTAATAATCCAACTCTTGAACATGAGCAGAGAACATGTCCCCATAGAATCCAAAATAATAATACGATTAAAACAATAACACCAATCTTAATCTTTGTTCCTAATATAGTAATTTCCATATTTTTCATGGACGCAGATAATAGTTCCATTTTATTATACATATTTCATAGATAATAATTTTCACGATGCCCATCTAAAAGTAGTTCTATGTTTGAATTATAGTGGTAGATTTTAATATTATTGTTGCCAATATGAAAATATTTCTCTTCCGTAATTAAATGATATAGTTTCCTGCTTTTCATACGATTATCTAGTTTATTTAATTTTAAATTTTTAAAATGCATAATATCGCATATATTTAAATTTGGGCCACCGATAAAAACCGTTTCTTCCCCTAAATTATAACTAAATTGTTCTAAAGTATCACCATTAATTTCTACTATTCCGAATACTTTAATACCATTTAATAGCATATCGCCGACTAGAACATCTTCAATATGTTTTAAAGAGCCATCATTCATTGTTATTTCTGTTTTTCCATTAAATCCGCCATCAAATGTTTTATGAATATTAAATAAATCCTTTTGTTCAAATACATTCGCCGATTTAATATCAACCTCATCTGCTGACGAGGTCACCCGTAATATATCATTTATATCTACTTCGTTTAGTTCATCCCAATCCATATAAATTTCGCCATTTAATTCAATATATTTTTTAGATGTATTTAAACAATATAACAATGGTTCATTATAAGTTTTTATCTCTCTTGCACAGGGATGGTCTGATACAAAAATCCATTCATTATCATACTTAATTCTATGACTTCCACTTACAACCGCTCCGCTTACAACCACTCCGCTTACAATCACTCCGCTTACAACCACTCCACTTATATTATACATAACTTGGGCCTTAGCATCTAGTGCCATTTTTGAAGTAATAATATTATTATCCATGAGTATATCACCAACATTAACGTTTTTTATACATTTAGTACTGCCATCATTCATAACAAGTTCGGTATTCTTATCAAAACATGCGGATAAACTAGGTCTAGAAGGTGCTCCTGGAATAGAAAAACTAGTTCGCACATGTAAAACCTCCGTCATAAATGCAACTATAATTGCTAATGGTATTGTTATAGAAATAAAAACTGCTGTCATTGAAATAGCAACAGGCCAAGTAAATGGTATTATCCACATAGCAAGAATCAATGCAGAGAGCACAATCAAAATAGTAATAATAAATTGGGCTATAGCGCCTAATAATGCTTTTAATGCATAATATGAGCCTAAACTAGTATATAACCCAGCAGTTAATACGCCCTGTACTTTTCCCATTGAATCTTTAAATGCAATAAGTATTTGTTGTATTGGTGTCATTATATTTGAGATTCTTCCTAAAACTTCTTGTGCTATATTAATCATATTGTTGCGAATAGATGCTAACATAACTCTAATATACTGAACCACTTCAGTAATAGCAGAAAAAAGTTCTTTAATAGAATGTGTCATATATGTGATTGGTTCTAATGCATATCCAGTTATATTAGTTAAAATATTTTGCATACAATATGCAAAATTATCGCCAGTGAATTCTACAGTAGATGCATTATCAGGTTTATTAATTAATCCGGCAAATGGCAGAACTTGTGGTTTACATCGTTGATTCGGCCAATCATCCTTAATTGGCTGTATATTTTTCATTATAGTTGAATATGACACAGCAACAAATAACACGATTAGTAATACTATAAACATTATTATAGAGCCGCCATATTGGTCAAAATATGATAAATCTGAATATAGTTCATTTATTTTATTTGTGGTTTTTGAAATATTATCCATATTACATTAAACGGATAATATTTAATTTGAACTATTCGCCGATTTTCAAAACATCGTCCTCCCAATCCCAAAACTCGTAGTCGCCTATTTTTATTTTATGGTCATCGGTTATTAATGACATAAACCATTTTGCATGTTCCTCTGTTTTAATTGCATCTGGATGGTCCTTAACCTCTATAAATTTTTTCTCTCTTTCACTAAAAATCATATGTGTGCCTGTTACATATATGTCTTCTCCACCAGGAATTTTGCTAGGAAATTTATAAAACATTTCATTAAACTTATTATCTATTTTCATTAAAACGTCTACTCTACGTCCACCCTCTAATATATCTCCTAAATCTAATTTATCCATGGTTTTAATAGAACCGTCTGCTAATTTCAATTTAGTATTAGGCCGGAAACAACTACCTCCTAATGCTCTTACCATTTGTCCTGGAGGTCCATTCCATGTGCTTTGCATTGTTTTAACACTACCATCAATTAAATACATAATAGTAACCATAACACCAATAATTTTACCAACTAAATCTTTAATACTAATAGTAATTTTCTGGAATTCAATAACTAAATTTAAAAATACGCCAAATATGTTCTGAATAATAGAAGTAAAAAATGTGCGAATGTTACTAATCATAGTTCTAATAAAATCTAATGAACCCGTAAAGTTTCCACCCATATTTGATAAGAGCCCAACCATATATGTAATGGGTTGCAATAAGTAACCCATAAAATTTGTTTGCATGCTTTGAACACAAAACACAAAATCTTTTTCTAAATTATCTGATAAAGGCATATACATTGGATTGCATCTATATTTTGGCCAATCTTTCTTTATCTCTGATACCATTCCATAATAAAACATAATAAAGACCAATGCAACAAAACTTAAATTCACATATATAAAATTTACCCAGTCTATTCCTTTTGGCATAACTTATATTAATAAAATATAATTATTAGATTAATTTATCTTCTTCTTCTACTAGATTTTTTACTTGTTTTTCTCCTAGATTTTCTAATAGTCTTGCGTCTTCCTCCGCTTAAGCAAGGCCAAATAAATCCTCCCCTTTTTTTAAATTTTTTGCTTCTACCACCCATTTTTACTACTGGCGCTAATTGGACCTTACTATCATATTCTGATTGAGAATTTTGGTTCATTGTTCCAATCATTGCGCTTTTTAGTTGATTGCCGGTGCCAAATGAAGTATTTGCATTAGGGTCTCTATAAATAGCAGCAGGTGCCTGTGGAAGCGTAACTGTTGCTTGTCCACCACGCCTACGTCTTCTAGAGCCACCCGCGGCATTATTTAACGCGACTTGTTTTGCCGCAGTATTATTCATTGCTTCTAACGCGGACATTCTTGGATTTCCTGATGCAGCGGTAGTTTTAAATGCGGCAATACCATATTGGTTAGATGACATTATATATATTTAACAAATATTATTATTCATAATAAAAATATAATTCATAATAAAAATATAATTCGTAATAAAAATATAATTCGTAATAAAAATATAAAACATATCTATTTATTTCTGTATATGGACGATAATTCTAGACTTCATTTACAGAAAATGATTAAGGCAAATAATGTTGAAGACCAAACAGACTTAATCCGTGAGTTAAAACATAGCCACTTGTTGCAAGAAGATATTAATAATTTGATTATGATTAAGGCTAAATATAGGAATGACCCCGACCCTAACAAAATTCACGATGAGGGAATGGCTGAATGTTCATTCTTATTTACGTATTATACCGACATCTATAATAAAATAAGAAAAGATGAAATTGACTTAGCGATTCTTAATAAGTTTTTAAATGTATTACGTAGAATAGAAGACGGCGAAATTGACCAACATGAAGGGTCGTTTTTTGTTGGGCAACTTTTAAAAGAACTATATGTAGATAGCGCTCTTAAGAAGGCCGACAAATTAGAAGAACAAAATAAGCCTGAACCTGTTGAAGTTAAAAATTCTGGCATGAAAGTATCCTGGAGAGAATTTAAGAAGATTAATACTTAAACATAATAAAATATAGTACAATATATCAAGTATATTATGATACAACAAGAAGAACTAGAACGAGAACTAAAACGAGAACTAAAACGAGAAAAAGAAGTAGAATTAGAAAACCAAACTGAAATACAAACGCCAGAATTTATGCCAAGAAATGTTGCGGTAGTAGCATTGCAAATTTTGCAAATTATTCCACAAGATAAAAAAGAATTTTATAATGATATAGACCACTTGATTAAAACCGACCTTGTATATAAAGATGACTATGAATTAAGGAGTCATTATAATTGGATTAAGTTGCAAGTTATTATGCATAAACATGTTCCAATTGTAGATGAAAAATGGAAGGAGTCTCTTGTTGATGTATTTATTGGAAAATAAAGAAACAACTAACCAAGTACAAAACGGAGTCAAGTATTACGCCCGTATAAAATAGAATAGAATGGAATAGAATAAAATAAAATAAAATTGATATTTATTAAAGACTTTTTTAAATATCAATAAATAAGATATACATGTTCTTATGCGATAAATGCAATAAGGAATTTAAAACAGAACTATTAAAAACCAAACATTTAGAAAGAAAACCACCTTGTAAAAAACCTTATCCGAAGCCAATATTAAAATGGGTGGGTGGAAAGAGTCAATTATTAGATAAATTATTAAAAAACTTTCCAAAATTGTTTGATAATTATCATGAAATTTTCATTGGTGGTGGAAGTGTTTTGTTCGGGTTTTTACAATTAATTAAAGAAGGTTCTATTACTATAACTGGTAAGATATATGCATACGATTTGAACGAACCTCTAATAAGTGTATATAAGAATATTCAATCAAATCCGAGCAAATTATATGAAAGTCTTCAGAGTATTATCTCAGATTATACCTCATGCATTAATGGTAATGGTAATTTAAACAGAAAACCGAAAACCATTGAAGAAGCGAAACAATTAAAGGAAAATTACTATTATTGGGTTAGAAGCCAATATAATAAAATGACAATATCTGAAAAAAATTCTCTTGCTGGGTCTGCCGCATTTATATTTCTAAACAAGACATGTTTCAGAGGTGTGTTTAGAATTGGCCCAAATGGTTATAATGTTCCATATGGACATTATGATAATCCAGAGATTATAAATGAGGCGCATTTATACGAGATTCACGAGTTAATTAAGGATGTTATCTTTGAATGTTGTGATTTTGAAACCCCATTAACTAATAATATTCAAGAAAATGATTTTGTATATCTTGACCCACCATATGCACCCGAAACAGAAACATCTTTTGTCGGATATACTGAAAATGGGTTTGGAATTGAAAAACACGAACAATTGTTTAAATTATGCAATAAATTAAATAATTTAAATAAAAAATTTATGATGAGCAATTCCGATGTTAAACTGGTTAGAGATAATTTCGCAGAAGACAAATATTCTATTGAATCAATATTATGTAAGAGAGCAATTAATTCAAAAGAGCCTGGTTCAAAGGCAAAGGAAGTTATTATAATGAATTAATTTAATTAATGAATTAATTTAATGTTAGTAAACGTTTCATAAATTGTTTACGTAAGTAAAATGCCCTGCTCGTAGAGCCATGACCTGGTCCCTTTGGTCTATTTTGAAGAATTGCACCATCTTTGCCCTCAAACGTGTTTGTTTCAATATATTTCGTTCTAATAGAATTATAATCGTTCTCTATAACAGAATATAAATCTGCGTAATCAACCGAACTCGCATTAATTATTCTAGGTTGCATGTATTGAATTGCATCTCCTTCCCGATAATATGGAACGACCAGCATTTTACTTATTTTTTTATAACATTTAGATTCTAGGAAACCGGTGTTGAGAATAGAATTTTTATCAAGACTGGTAATAAACATGGTTTCCTTAGGCACAAAGGTTCCATTTCGTAGCCGCTTTAAAGGAAAGGTCTTAACTTCTCCATCTATAGCATCAAGAAGGTTTGACGTATGTGGGATATCCAATAAATCTTCTAAGAATAACCCAACAAGACCCTTATTGTTATTAACTGGAAGTTGATAAATATTTCCAGTAATTTTAACACATCTATCATATAGTTGTTCTATTGTCTGAGACATTTGTATACGAGGGCGCCTTTATATTATTTAACAATTATCTAATTCATTTTTTTAATTTATTTTTTTTAATTCATTTTTTTTATTCAGCGTCTAATAAATAACCTATATGATTTATTGCCGCGACGCCAGCCCATATAAGATACTTAGATGTTCCAAATCTTCTAACCGCATATAATATAGCGGAAATAAAAAATATGTGCATGTTTTTGTGCTCCTTATACCATAAATAGTACGTCATCAATAATTGTGCGCTATAAACAAATCCCCATGTTGTTTTATTTATTAGATTTTTTCTTATTAACGTCATACCAAATGCCGAAGTTTGTATGGGTGGTAATGTTGAAAAAATTATTATTGGATTTGCATCAATAAAACATATATACGTAGCCCCAAATTGACTTATACTATAAAAAGCGCCCAAAATTTCTTTAAGTAGAGGTCGTTTACCAACCTTTGAGTGCTGTCCTCTGACGGTTGATACTTCTTGGTTACCATGATAATGTGTTGCGACATCTGCTGAAACCATAGTTAAAACAAAAATAAGAGGACACCATGTTGGGAATAAAATAGAAAAACAAGAGCGCCATGCAAACAACAATGAATGAATCCTGAGTTCTTCCCAAATAAACATATTTAATCTAGATTCTACTGGTCGCTTCTTTAAAACAGAAAAAATAAAAGATGATATATGCAATAAAATATGCGGGGATATTGTATAAATATTTAAATAGTAAGTATTATGCATAAAATAAAGGTAAAACTGAACAAAGTAGTTAATTAAACATGTTCCGCCGAGTAATTTGTGAATATGATATGGGTCTTCATGTGTGATAAGTTTTTTTCCTACGTCGTCTACTAGACTTTGCATATATTTTTACTACTGTTGAGTAGTTTCTATTATCTTTTCAATATGTATTTGCGCATTTCATGTTTCACAAGTTTACGAAACACCAATTTACAAGTAGTATAATAAATAATTTTATTACTATTTATTATCAGTTGTATAATAAATATGGTAACAAATATAAAAATGAAATTAATACAATAATATTAATATTCATATTTTTGTTCACCAGATATGAAGCAAGAATACACGACATTATCATCATACCGCTATCAGCAAAAATTGCTCTATAAGATACTTCATTCGCATAATCCTTAAATGTATCAACCATTTGATTTACCCCTCTAGGCATAGTTCTAAAAAACATATAAAATAGTATGTCGTGCGTAATTTGTACAAGTACTGCTAAGATAGTAAATTTTAATAATGAAAAAGTTTCAAATACGTAATAATAAATCGCTCTTGTAATAATCAATCCAATTAATATAATCAATACATCGGCAATAACCGCCGATAAATTATATTTTGAATACCATTTCCTTAAAACTTGTGACTTTATAACGTTTGTATTCAGTAATAAAATTACAAATAAATCTGTAATTAATACAGCATTTAATAATGGCAAATAATCGGAAGTGTTACTAAAATTTACTATATTTTTTAACATATGTAATATATCATTAGATTTTATATAATACGTAAGAGTAATTTATACAAATCCTAAAAAACTACGTCCAATCTTGCTTGTTGCAAACATACCACACCCTGACCCAATTTGAAGGTAAAATATATTAGTTTTTTTGTTACAATATAATAAATATGTTGACAAGATAATAAAAAGTAATGAAAAAAACCAAAATAAAACTGTAAATTTGTCCATTATATAAATATAACTAGAAAAAATAACTAGAAAAATAACTAGAAAAATAACTAGAAACATAATTATAAAAATAAAAAATAAATAATTATAAAAATAAAAAATAAATAATTATAAGGTTTATAAAATCTTCACCGGTACAAATGTAAAATGCTGTAACAAAACTAAACCGAAAACTAAACCCATAACTAATTTGCCGCAGCAAGAACCAGAGTCGCATTGTTGTTAGCACGCCGAACTAGGGATGATGAGTTATAGTAAGGCGACGCTGGGTGGTTCGCGACAAGGTAGGTCAACGCATTTCGGTAAGTCAGGTTCACCGACTCTCTAGAGTTTGGCAACCGAACTCTTACCATGTCTGACCACTTTGCTTTGCTCGGAACGCAACATTCCTCGCGAATTTGTTGACCATAATCCGAGGAAATCCAATGAGCCCTCGGACCGCCTTGCTGAGTAAAGAGTGTTCCATCTGCCTCGCACACATAATAATTTTTCCCCGTTGCTGGGTCAACTTTGTAAGGAGGATTGTGTGTGCGGTTACTTTGGATGAGTGGACAGCCAATTAATGCCTCTGGGTCAGGTGCCCGATTATAAGGGCGTGGTTGAATTGGACCAGCAACTTCTTGTTCAGGAACAACGTTGTCCGCAATAATTTCTTCTTCTTCTTCTTGTTCCTCTTGTTCCTCTTGTTCCTCTTCTTCTTCTTGTTCTTGATCATGATAAATAACTTGTACTGGGTGAGAAGTAAAACTTCCATTACCCGTGCGACAAGCAGCACATGCTGCGGCAGCAAGAACCGCAGCACGAACCATATCAAGAGCACCCTCGTCTATAACAAAACTAAATCCGACTGTAGCTTGAACCATTGTTTACGCAAAGTTTGATTGACTGAATACAAATGATTCCAGAAATTGAAAACTTTTCAATTTTTTTTTGAAAACGCAGAAATTGTTTCAATTTGTGTTAAAATTAAATTTACCAAAATTATAATAGATGCATAATATAATATGACAAATACAAAGAAAAACGCAACAAAGAAAAACGCAACAAAGAAAAACAAAAAACGAGAAGCAAAAATAAAGGAAATGAAAATAAAGTTAAGAAGGCGCATATTTCCCAAGTTAACAAAACAACAAATTACAAAAATATTATATCCATTTAGTCTAGAAAACGCGATTGAATCCTTTAATATTCTAAGAAACTCCACATGCGAAAATCTTACTACCTTAGATAAATCTGGCGTTGATTTTGTAAACTATTTTACTTCAATAGAGAGATTAAATACTTCCGGAAGATTAAATTTTTCATTCTTTGATGTTTACTATAACTTTAATGACTATTATAACACAAAATATTATTTCAGACATGCAATAAATAGTTTATATGGAGATAAATTATTAAATTCAAACGACTTAGAAGGTAAAATAAAAATGTTAAAAGGGTTTTTTACGTTATACCTAGGAAACATCGGCGTCTTTAGGCCTGTTATAGTAAAAGATATGATATGTAAGTATAAACCAAAGGTTATGTTAGATTTTACTATGGGTTGGGGTGGCCGCTTAACTGCCGCGTGCAGTGAAAATATTCATAAATATATTGGCATTGATTTAAACACTAATTTAAAACCATTATATGCAAAAATGGTAAGGACATTGAATACTCTTAGTAAAACAAAAATACAATTATTTTTCAAAAGCGCAACCGAGGTTGATTATAGTAAATTAGATTATGACTTTGTTTTAACGTCACCTCCATATTATAACCTTGAAATCTATAACAAAAATTCTATAATAACAAAAGAAGAATGGGATAACACTTTTTATATTCCTGTTTTTACTGAGACATATAAGCATTTAAAACGAGGTGGACATTATTGTTTAAATGTTCCTATGCAAATTTATGAGGACGTATGTGTTAAAATCTTAGGTAAATGTGATGAAACGATTCCACTAGGAAGACCTAAAAGAGGTTCCACAGATACATACCAGGAGCATATTTATGTTTGGAAAAAATAAACCATTTAAACATTATTTGATAATTTATATTAAATAATGTCACTCTTTAAAAAAGGGGGAAATAATAACATAATTAAAAATAAAACCACGCTAGTAATCGTTGAGTCGCCGGCAAAATGCAAAAAGATAGAGGAGTATTTAGGTCCTGGTTATAAATGCCTTGCTAGTTTTGGACATCTTCGGCAATTAAAGTCTCTCTCCAATATTGATATGGCAAATAATTTTACGCCAAAATTTGATATTGTTGACGACGATAAGAAGAAAAAACACATAGACTTTCTAAGAAAAGAGATTTCGCTCGCAGAAGAAGTTATCTTAGCCTCGGATGATGACCGTGAAGGAGAAGCCATTGCATGGCATATATGCGACCTCTTCGGATTGCCTGTAGAAAAAACAAAGCGCATTGTATTTCATGAGATTACTGAAAACGCGATACAATCTGCCATTGCTCATCCAAGAATAATTGATATGAAAAAGGTAAATTCGCAAATTGCTCGGCAAATATTAGACTTACTCGTTGGGTATAATGTCTCTCCCATGTTATGGAAGTTTATATCTAAAACATCTGAAAATAGTCTTAGTGCTGGAAGATGTCAAACGCCTGCATTAAAATTAGTATATGAAAATCAAATAGAAATTGATAATTCTCCGGCAAAAAAAGTATATAATACAACTGGGTATTTTACTAATAAATGTATTGCGTTTGAATTAAATAAGCAATTTGAAAGCGAAGAACAAATAACGGAATTTTTAGAGGAGTCTGCTAATTTCTCTCATATATATACTAGGACTAACCCTGAACGAGTGTTTAAACAGCCTCCAGAACCACTTACGACTTCTAGAATACAACAACTCGCTAGTAATGAACTTCATATCTCTCCCAAAGAGACAATGAAATGTTGCCAGACTTTGTATGAAGGTGGATATATCACTTATATGAGAACGGATAGCAAAAAGTATAGTGCCGATTTTTTGGTTGATGCTAAGGAATTTATTTTGAGGGAATATTCACTAGAAAAATACATTAACCCTAAAATAGACCTTCTCTCTAATAACCCCGAAAATACAAATACAAATACAAATACAAATAAAGAGGACCAACAAGTCCTTGAAAAGAAGCGGTCAACCACAAAGAAAACGTCTAATGTTCCACCACCACAAGAAGCACATGAAGCAATTCGCCCAACCAAGTTGGCTATTAGAAATGTGTCCGACGAATTAACTGCAAGAGAGAAAAAGTTATATAAAATTATTTGGGAGACTACAGTTGAAAGTTGCATGGCTCCCGCTGAATATTTCTCTTTTACTAGCAGTATTAGTGCGGCAAAAACGTCATTCGTAGGCGAATCTAAATACGTATTAACAAACGAACTAATAGACTTTTTGGGTTGGAAGATTATAAAAAATAAGGAATCTAAGTCAAATAAAGAAAAAGAATACGGTTACCTTCTTCAATTACCGATAGATAGAGAGATAAATTTTAAAAAAATAACTGCAAAAGTTACGTTGAAAAATAACAAACAACATTATACCGAAGCCAGACTGGTTCAACTTTTGGAAGACAATGGAATTGGGCGCCCATCAACCTTTTCTTCTCTCATTGATAAGATTCAAGAGCGTGGATATGTTAAGAAACAAGACGTTGCAGGAAAACAACTTATGTGTAAGGACCTTGAGTTAGAAGATGATACTATAACTGAGTCAACTATTACTAGAGAATTTGGAAATGAAAAAAATAAACTAGTTATTCAACCACTTGGCATAATTGTTATGGAGTTTTTGAATAAGAACTTTGAAGATATGTTTAATTATGATTATACAAAAAACATGGAAGACGACTTAGATAAAATAAGTCAAGGAGAGAAAGTATGGCATGAATTATGTAAATCTTGTTTAGAACAATTGACAACCGCTTGTGGTAAATTAGTAGATGAGAAAAAGTGCGAAATTAAAATAGATGATAATCATTTTTATATTATTGGTAAGCATGGTCCTGTAATAAAATGCATTCAACCTCAACAAATAGATGAAGAATCGTGTGCCGATAATAAAACGAACATAACAAATATAACTAATAAAACAAATAAAAATAATAGTAAATCATATGACCAAAATGTCACCTTTTTACCAGTAAAAGAAGGCATTGATTTAAAGAAACTAGAAAGAGGTGAATATAAGTTAGAAGATATTATTGCAACAGTAAAACAAAACCAGGTTCAATTAGGAATCTATAAAACAGAGCCACTCATTTTGAAAAAGGGCAAATTTGGATTATATGTAACATGGGGCCAAAACTCTAAATCTCTCTCTTGCTTTGGAAATAGACCAATGGAAAACGTAAGGTTGGAAGATGTCTTAGAGATTCTAGAGAAGTCCGAACAGGCTTCTGTAGAAGGCTCAAATACCTCATCGGGTATAATCCGCATAATATCAAAAGATATTAGTATAAGAAATGGTAAATATGGCCATTATGTATTCTATAAAACAGCAAAAATGTCTAGACCGTTATTTTTAAAATTAACAAACTTTGATGGAGATTATAAGACTTGTACTATTGCACACTTTATGGAATGGTTAAAGTCGGAACATGAATTATAGCATCTAAGAGTATGACTCGGGAGTAAACGCGCTATATTCTCTCTTATTTTGTGGACGCAATAACATAAACTCTAACATAATTGAAAAGTCAGTAGTTCCAAAGTCAACTAAGGCGCCATTATGATATCGCACTTTAATTTTAAGTTTTCTTATTCGCTCTGCAGGAGGGTTATAAATTTTAACTGGCAATGAATAATTATCGTACCATTGTGACATTGGCGTAGTTGTAACAGCAATTTTTGCAAATGCGGATTTTACCACTCCAGTAGTTCCATTTGTAGTACTTGTAAACCGATTCACAGAAAAAGGAATTGTCTCATCTATTGTATTCATTCCCTCTATTTCAATATAAAAATAAGATTGTCCCATTAAGTTAACCCTAAATGGTGCCTCTAAATAATAGACCGGGATGCTAGAATTAACCCCAAGGTATTGTGTATCTGGAATCAACCAAAATCCATTATCACCTGGCATATTTGAATCGCCATAATAAAATCTAGGATAAACTCCTCCGCTAGAAGTAGTTGTAGTAGCAACCTGTCTTGAAAATCCTAGATACGCGGGAAGACCCCAGTTAGAAAAATCGGGATAATGTTGTCTTGTGCATGTTGCTTCTGCCAATGTATTTGTAACATAGACCTGCGAATTATTAGAAACAATAAACTCTGAACTTTTATTACCAAACCATAGTTTTTGCCCAACCTCGTTATAAGCAACAACAAATTGGTCATACCCAGTTTTATTAAATTGTTCTAGTAATGCCGCGTCGTTTAAAGTATTTTGAATATAATCAACAATAACATTAGTAACTGCTAAGTTCATTCTATTTGTTAACTCAGTTGCTATTTGAAATGGATTATAAAACCCTTCTTCTATGGTCGCAATATATTGTTTCCCTTTATATGCCCACATAGCATCGCACATTGCTACTAACAATGGGTCATTTACCATAAAATCGGATGGGTTATATGGATTAGTTATTTCAAAGACAAGAGATATATTATTTTGCAATTGAGAGAACACATAGTAGTTTGATGGGAAACTCCAAGTATCTAGTTTTACTCCCTGAACATTACAATAATCTTGTGGCAACTCAATCTCAAAGTCGCTTGCTAATGGAAACTTTAAAACATTTCTGTCCTCTGAATGTATAGAAATAAACTGTTTTTCATACATATATTCATTAGCATTAGGTATTAATGGGTGATTTGTTGAAGTATTGAATCGGCTCATATATTTTAGTATAATATTTTTTTAACTAATAATAGACATAAATAAAAATCAAAAAATAGAAACACAATAAAGTAAACAGTCAATATAAAAATATGTTTCTATACTATATACTATAGTAAATATGGCAAATTATGGAGGAAGGGCACCACCAACATCTGCTTATCAAAAATTATTTAATTTTGGTTCCACATCTACATGGAATTACTCAACAACAAACGGAGATTTATTGTTAAAACCTATAAATCCTAAAGCAAATGTTTATATTACTGGGGACTTATTCGTTGGTGGCACAATAAATAATCCATCAGATTTTAACTTAAAGGATAATATAGAAGATTTATCTTTAACGTTATCAGATGACATAATGAACCTTATACCAAAGTCCTATGTATATAAAGATGATAAGAAACAGAAAATACACTATGGTTTTATAGCCCAAGACGTAGAGGAGCATTTGCCAACATTAGTTAATACGATTTCTACTGAGATAAACGGCGAAGAATTTTCAGTAAAATCTGTTAATTATTTAGAGATGATACCACTGTTACTATTAAAAATCAAGGACCTTCAACATCAAATAGACATGTTGAATAGAAAATAAAATAATATACTCTATATTTATATACAAATATGGAGAATAAATGGTATTCTACTATATATAACTCATTTCTTATAGTTGGAATAATAATATTATGGTGCACAATATGGTCCAATACTGCATCTAATTTAACTGGAACTATTATAGGATATACATTTGTTATTGTTGGTATTTTAATGCTTCTAGGATATCTAATGAATAATCTAAATACTCTATCTTCTGGCTCAGGAAAAGCAAATACAATGTCTTTAATTATGTCATCTATTACTACATTAGGACCATTTGTTTTACTTATAGGAATCTTAGTCTATATGATATATTTGTTAAGTTATTATTATGTTCAAATAACAAACGGGCGCGTGTCTGGCGGTTATAATACTTTTATGAACATTTTTATAATATTATTAATGGTTGAATTTTACGTCCTTTATAATGGAATGCAAGACAATAATTTTAAAACGACTGGAACTGTTGGTAAAGTAACGGGCATGGTTTTATACTTCTTAGAACTTATTAGCATTGTTGTTATTATAACTTTAGGGATAATATTAAGATACTTTTCTACGGATGGTTAATTTTAGAAAACTTATAGGTAATGCCATAATGAATCTCAGTCTCCCAGATTCCAGATATTTTTAACATAAATAGCCCATTATTAATTTTTTCAATGTTATCTGAAAAAATTTTTATATGTCCATTTCGGAGTTGTTCATAAATCTTAAACTGGGGAAGTTTATTTTTAATTCCTATCGCTTTTAAAATATTCTCTTCTATTATTTTTATTTTTTCAATCATTTCCTTATGATTTACCGAGTTAAAATTACACTTATATTTATTATAGTATTTTTCGGTAGTAACGTCATTTAATAGTATGAAAAGGTTGATACCATTTAATACAAATAATGGAGTAGAGTATAATATGCGAATAAACATCCCATCACTCATCACGTTATTCTTTATTGGTTCACAAAAGTAGATATAGTTTTCATCGTATTGGTCTATATGTTTTACAATATTCATTGCTAGAATTATTGTTAGTTTGTTTTTAAGTTATATAACACCCATAATTTCAACTACGCGAATACTAGTCAATCATATAAATAATAGTTTTAGTTATATTAATAAATAAAGAATATTGCGAATGTGTATATAATGAAATTTCATGAGACTCATTTTGAAGAATATATAAATACTAATCAAAAAGAGGACTTACATCCAAAATTGAGCAAGATTTTAAACAAGTTTCCTGAAAAAATAAAAGATTTGCGTAATTTAATATTTTTTGGGCCGAGTGGTGTTGGTAAATATACACAGATGTTAAAAGCCATCAAACGATATAGTCATTCAGATTTAAAATATGAGAAAAAAATTAGCATAACATTTAATAAACAGCAGTATTTTTTTAAGATAAGTGACATACATTATGAAATAGATATGTCTCTCTTGGGGTGCAATTCAAAATTGTTATGGCATGATATACATTCTCAAATAGTTGATATTATTTCAGCAAAAACTGAAAAGTCTGGCATTATCGTATGTAAATATTTTCATGATGTACATAGCGAACTGCTAGATAATTTTTACAGTTATATGCAACAAAATAATGCGAGTTCAATTGATTTAAAATTTATTTTAATAACAGAGCATATTAGTTTCATTCCGGATAATATGTTAAACTGTTGTGAGGTTATAAATATACCTAGACCAACAAAAACGCTTTATTCAAAATGCATAAAAAATAAACTTTGTCCGGCAATAAAATTAGAAAATATAACAAATATTAAAAATTTAAACAGCAATATAACCGACTTAATGATGCAGCATAAAATAATATGCGACAAAATAATTAGTGCTATGATTAAGATAGATGAATTAAAATTTTTAAAATTCAGAGATTTGTTATATGATATGTTTATTTATAATCTAGATATTACGGAATGTATCTGGTATATTATATCTGATTTAATTAGCCAAAAAAAGATAAAATCAACCAATATATCAGAAATATTAATAAAGACCTATACGTTTTTTCAATATTATAACAACAACTATAGACCAATATATCACTTAGAAAAATATTTATTTTATATTACTAGTATTATTCATATGTTTTAACTTAGTTGTTTTAACTTAGATGCTCATTATTATATAATAAATATTAAATACTAATGAACATTACAGATGCATTAGAAATATTAGAAATAAATAATATATCATCATTAACAATAGAAACATTAAAAAAACGATATCATAAATTAGCGCTCCGAAACCATCCTGATAAAAACGGAAACACTATAGAATCAACCCAGAATTTTCAAAAAATCCATGATGCTTATGAACTATTGAAGAGAGAAATAAGTTTTTTAAATAGTGAAAATGATAACCATAATCAATCGGAAACAGAAACAGATACAGATAATCCATTTGATATGTATAATTTAGGATATACAAAAATACTACATTTGTTTATTGATGGAATTCTAAGTGGAAAATATAATAATATTGTTAAGGAGATTGTAAGCGGATGCAAAGAAATAACAATAAAACTATTTGAAGATATGAATAAGGAACAATCTCTCTCTATTTATAATTTTATAATAAAATATAAACAATTGTTAGGTTTATCAGATGAAATTCTAGATAAGGTAAAAGAAATATTACTTAACAAATTCAAAGATATGCAGATTTACGTATTAAATCCAAGCATAAATGACTTATTTCAGAATAATGTTTATAAATTAGATATAGACAATAAGATTTATTTCGTTCCATTATGGCATAGCGAATTATATTTTGAATCGGATATAATAGTAAAGTGTAATCCAGAGTTACCAGAAAATATAGAGATAGACGAAGATAATAATATTATAGTAATAGAAAGAATTTTGATAACTTCTTCTCTCTTTAAAGAGAAACAAAGAACCATAAACATAGGAAATTTTTCCTTTGAAATACCAATTGAACAATTATTAGTTAAGCAGTTTCAAACATATACCTTAAAAAATAAAGGAATATCAAGAATTATTGAGAATGATATTTATAAGATAGATGATAAGGCCGATATTATTATAAAAATAATATTTGAGTAATATAACAAAATAATATTTAATGAGCAAAAGTTTTCAATTACCAGGACTTGAATATACTGGGGTTTATAGTGGTTCTGAAGACAAAGTATTCTCTCAACCAGAAAGTTTTACTCAAACAATAGATACCCCTGATGATGAAGAATATATAGCGACCGGAACGTTTAAAATAAATGGAAATCTAGTAGACAATGGTGCTATTGACAGCATTCAAAACATAAACGACCCAAGATATTTTATAGTACTGATTGATGATGCAAATTTTTATTCATTTGACCAATATTTTGCGTTTTTTAATAGAATGTTTCACCCTGCGGCTGCTGTGTTATTAGAAACTTTGTTACGGCATTATAATATAAATATATCTCCTACTGAGACGCGGTCTTGTGCGATGATTACTTTCGGAGGTCATGGGGAGGAAGGCCAGACCACCGACAAAACTATCCGAGCCGAAATTCTTTCAAATTATCATGAATGGTTTGCTGATGGAAATGAATCAACACTTGATAATTTTTTGGCTAATATAACGTGCTCATTTGCTATAGGAGTCCCTGGTCCAAAAGCACCAATGTATGGAGACATTAACGACATAAACCATCCGCGTTTTAATTATTGGAAAGAAATTACTAGTTTTGACAAAACCGCGGCAAGTTTATTAGGGTTATCATCGCAACAAGAAGATGGAATTTCAACGTCGCAGATAGATTTAGCATTGCCAGTTTTAATATCAGATGCATTTAAGACAGCGTTGAATGGCAGACCAGCCACATACCAGTTTACAGAATTACTAAAAATAGTTATTCGTCATGCATTAAGAACAAACTTTTACGTATTATGGACATTGATGGGGCTTCAGACTCCAGCAGGAGTTCCTACTGTTATGAAAAAGGGACAAGTTTGGACTAATTCAAAAATAAACCCAGATACCTTAGACCGAATTTTATATTTATCTCCAAACGACGCTGACGAAGAAACTGAATACCATACTGAGCCTGGTTGTTATCCTATATTTATGTGCGATGAAGATGGCATTCAATTTGGAACATTATTATATGACGCAATACATTATACGAGCAATCATGACATTTTAAGCATTGACTTTATTTCTAATAACCTAAAACGTGATGCTGCACTAGATAGATTTAAATCATTTGTTGTTTTTCGTTTAGACCAATTAGGAGTTACGGAAGATAAAAAGGTTATCGCAATAAGAATGATTGATGTTGCATTAGAGAAAATAAAAAGAAGCATTCTTTCTGGAATGTATCCAACTGGCACAAAAATAGCAGATGCTATAGGAATGCCAGTTTATTATAGTGATATCATAATAATATTTTACATATTAAGAATTAATATAGATTATTTTATTGATGGATTATGCAGACCTCAAGGAAAAAGAGGAATTAAAAAGGCAAGTAATACATTTGGTCGTGTAGAACCAACACAATCCCAAGCCCTTGTAGACCACTTCATGTTGACAGAAGAACAAGGCGCGCCTGGTAAAAGTGGTGGCGCAAGACAGAAATCTAAACAAAGAAAAATGTCAAAAAAGAATAGACGCATTAAACGAAGAAACCGAACTAAACGAATAAACCAAAGTAAACGAAGAAACCAATATAAAGTAAAAAATATTAGAAGAAAAAGCAGAAAAAATATTCGTTAAAATTAAAAACAGTATTATATTTTTATATCTAAATAATATAATACAATTGTAATACTATTATGAATACATTGTTTAAATCTATTTTTGGCCAAAAAAAAGAAGAACCGGCAAAAGAACCGGGTGGGCAAACCCGCGCTTTTGAATCTGGTGCCTCTGAATCTGGCACAAAACGTGGACTAGAACCAGACGTAATAAGAGAACAAGCAACTGCCTGGATTAATGTAATTAAAGAAGATGCAGAATCTTCAGATAAACAAAGAGAACAAGAAATATTTATTTTAGGAACAATTATTCCTCAACTTAATAGCAGCGAATTAAATACAATTGAAAAACAAGCAATAACAATGGCAATAATAGATAAATCATATTTGTCAGCACATTTTTACACAGCGTTTTTTATCAATGTTATAGATTCTTACATAGAATATTCTACTACTGCTACTGCTACTGCTACTGCTACTGCTACTGCTAGTGCTAGTGCTAGTGCTAGTGCCGCGGACAACAAAAATTTATTTCAAATTTTAGATTCTATTATAAAAACTCATGACGTTCAACGTTTTCCGTGCGACCAAACATCAGACGACGAGGAAGATGAAGAGGAAGAGGAAGATAACGAACATGAAGAAGAAGTTGCTGCAGTAGTAGCAAAGGAGGAAGAAGCAAAGGAGGAAGAACCGGTGAACCCTGGTTTACTTGTATCTAAATTAACTGCTTTAGCCAGCGGACATGGACACGATTATGGAAAACAATACATATATCGCAATATTATAAATAGGCATTCAAACATTTTTGGTAAAGAGCCAACGGTTGGAGAAGAAAACTATTATAGAAAACTTCAACACTGGAATCAACGCAAACCATTAAGAAATAAGTTAATAAATTTTCTTGAAAAAAGAGTTTCTTATACAATGGCCATGCCATGTGGAATATCATCATTGATGAATGCAGAATTAACAGTTGGTCCATATAAAGGATATACTACTCCTGAAATAGATGTAATAATTGGAACTAAAATATTTCAAGCACTTGATTCTGCTGTGGATAAAATACCGATACAAATAGATGATAATATTTTAAAAATTGCAAATTTAATGTATAGACATTCATTGCGGTCTTTTTTTAAATACTATTGGACTAGAACTCAAATTTATGCTAAGTTTGAAAATCCAGACGACTATCCAGAAATATTACCATTAGATGATGATGATCAAAGATTCATGAACACGGTAAAGAATTCAAATAAATTAGCATGGCGCGTGTACAAGATAATTGCAATTGACAAATCAGACGGAAGACTTGCAACAAAGGATAGAAAACTAACATTAGTTTCAAAAAATAAAACAGAAAAAAAAAAATATGATAAACATAATGGATTTTTTGGATTATATGCTACTAATAAATTAAATGGTTCTATGTTAGGAACTGAACAAACTTCTTTAATTAAAGTTGTACCAGGAATTCAAGTTAATTCAAATAGCCAACCGAATACTTTGTTAAATACAATGAAGTTAGAAGATAATAACATTGTTTTAATTGGTGCATCGCCAACGCTAAGCAGAGGAGCAAAACAAAACCAATCGCAAAATGCTGGAAGTAGAATTAGAGATGAATATATGAAAAAACTGGAATATTTAAAAAGTATTGGCCGAATTAATGAATCTGACATAAGACTAAGATTAAACGAATTTAATAAAGAATTAGCACGAATAAACGAATTTAAATTTGAAAATTCAAAAACTAAATTAAGTAATATATTAGGTTTGGCGTTTTTTCTATTATATTTAGACGACGATGAACCAGTAGACTCAAATGAAATAATGTTTTATTTGTATGACCCAACGTGTAGACCAAGCCCAACAGAAGTAGAAACATACGCAGAAGTTCCTACGCAAGTATTTGGTTCACAATTAGTTGGTTCACAATCAACCGGAGGAAAAAGTAAAAAAACTCGTAGACACAGTATATTAAAGAAACGTAAAAGGCGGTCAAATAGAAAAAATAAAACAATTGCAAACAAGACAACCAAAACTAAAAACAATAAAAAAACGAAAACAATAAAAAAACGAAAACAATAAAAAAACGAAAACAATAAAAAAACGAAAACCAATTCAAAATAAGTTTTTTATTTTTATGCACCTAGTAAAAATAAAAAATAATTAATTATGCGTTACATTA
>Ga0209443_1000308_pt1 | contig 33220 bp, 28 predicted proteins | sample LauGreBMM110DCMD_2_FD_187571 | JGI IMG/M metagenome (GOLD analysis project Ga0209443, IMG submission 187571) | Freshwater lake microbial communities from Lake Michigan, USA - Su13.BD.MM110.DCMD (SPAdes) (version 2) | ecosystem: Environmental > Aquatic > Freshwater > Lake | place: Lake Michigan... | reverse complement strand
AACTCAAAAGTAATATCTTGTGGCTCATTTTTTCCCGGAAGCGAAAGCCAAATAGAACTTTCTTCTTTAAAATTTATGGAATTGTCTTCTGTATAATACAAGTGTATTGTGTCATTTTTCTGGATTAATAAATTTAAAGTGACTTTAAATTTGTTGTTGATTTCTTGTTTTGCTTCGTCTTGTTTGACTTCATTTTTACATGAAAACATAATAACAGCAACCAACAATCCTAATAATGTGCTTTTTACTTTCATTTTTATATTTATTTTAGTCTCAACAAAAATAATACTTTATTTTTTTTGCTGTAATTATTTACTGCCTTTTTTTAAACTATCCTCCCAATCTTTCACCTCAACACCAAATGTGCTTTTAATCTTGCTTTTATCCAAAACACTGTATTTTGGTCTTTCGGCTGGAGTTGGAAATTCAGAAGTTGGAATCGCTATTAAGTCAATATTAACTTGGTTAATTTCAAATATTTTTTTGGCAAAATCATACCACGAACACTGTCCTTCGTTGCTGAAATTGTAGATTCCGTAATGGTTTTGGTTGCTGGATGTTGGGTATTGGGCGTTAATAATCGTCATTAAACATTCCGCTAAATCAACTGCATTAGTAGGCGTGCCAATTTGATCATTTACCACGCTTAAAGAGGTTCTTTCGGAGGCTAATCGCAACATGGTTTTCATAAAGTTATTTCCAAATTGAGAATAAACCCAAGACGTTCGAATGATATAATAATTTGAAAATACTTGTTGAATTGCTTTTTCCCCGTCTAATTTTGTTTGACCGTAAACTCCTTTAGGATTTGGAAGTTGGTTTTCGGTGTAGGGTTTATCATTTGATCCGTTAAAAATAAAATCGGTTGAAATATGAATTAATTTGGTGTCAAATTCTTTACAGGTTTCGGCAAGATTTTTGGCCCCGATAACATTAATTAATTCAGCTTTTTCGGGTTCTGATTCTGCTTTATCAACTGCGGTATAGGCTGCGGTATTAATACAAAAATCAGGTTTCGTTTTATGAAAAACATCTTGGCAATTTTCCTTATTTGAAATGTCTAAATCGGTAGAGTTACAAAACACAAAATTCAAGCTCAAGTAGTTCTTTGCAACAAACTGTATTGCCTGGCCTAATTGTCCGTTCGCGCCTGTAACTATAACTACCATATTTTTTTGGCGTTTTCAATGGTGGGTAATATCGCGTCTTTTTCTGAAATGATGAGTTCTTCATTTGAAAATTGCCAATCGATAGTTAAGGCCTTGTCATTATAAATTATTCCGCCTTCGCTTTCTTTATTATAAAAATTATCACATTTATAAAAAAACGTTGCGGTTTGGCTTAACACTAAAAATCCGTGTGCAAAACCTCTAGGGATAAAAAATTGTATTTGATTTTCGCCAGAAAGTACCACAGAAAAAGATTCGCCATACGTTTTGGAATCAGGCCGGATGTCCACCACAACGTCCAAAACTTCGCCTTGTAAAACTCGAACCAGCTTGGCCTGTGCGTGTTCTCCAGTTTGATAATGCAATCCCCGTAAAACTCCTTTTGAAGAGTAGGATTGGTTGTCTTGAACAAATTGAACGGGTTGGCCTATTCCGTTTTGAAAATTTTTTTCGTTATAACTCTCCAAAAAATAACCTCTTTCGTCATTGAATATTTTAGGCTCAATAACAAAACATCCTTCTAATTTTGTAGGTATAAAATTCATTTATATAATTTCTAATAAGTGCTTCCCGTAACCGCTTTTTAGTAATGGCCGGGCTAATTCTTTTAATTGTTCCGCACTGATGAATCCCATTTTAAATGCCGCTTCCTCAATTGAGCCAATTTTAAGCCCTTGTCTTTCTTCAATTACTTGAACAAATTGGGAGGCTTGCATTAAAGAATTAAATGTCCCGGTATCAAACCAAGCGGTTCCTCTATCTAAAATGCTCACTTTTAATTTTCCTCTTCGGAGGTATTCTTTATTTACATCGGTGATTTCAATTTCTCCGCGGTGACTCGGTTTTATGTTTGCGGCAATTTCTACCACATCATTATCATAAAAATAAATCCCCGGAACAGCAAAATTTGACTTTGGATTGGTTGGCTTCTCTTCTATAGAAAGTACGTTTCCATCAGCATCAAAATCAACTACTCCGTATCTTTCAGGGTCGTTTACATGATAGGCATAAATGATCCCGCCATCTGGATTATTATTCGATTGTAATAAATCAGAAAGTCCGGTTCCATAAAAAATATTATCTCCTAAAACTAGTGCTACTTTATCGTTTCCAATAAATTCTTTTCCAATAATAAAGGCTTCCGCCAACCCATTCGGATGTTCCTGAACGGAATATTCAAATCGGCAACCGAATCGAGATCCGTCTCCCAGTAATTGTCTGAATAAAGGTAAATCATGAGGGGTAGAAATAATTAATATTTCTCTAATTCCCGACCAAAGTAAAGACGACAGTGGATAATAAATCATCGGTTTGTCGTAAATTGGCATTAACTGTTTGCTGACCGCAAGTGTAAGTGGGTGCAATCTAGTTCCCGATCCTCCGGCTAAAATAATTCCTTTCATTATGCTATATTTTGTTGTGCTTTAAAGCTTGTCTTTTATAAAATTTTGAAAATAAACGAATAAATACAAATCCAAAAATAAACAATAACGGCAATACAAATTTTAATTTACCGTTAACACTTTCGGTGTTTTTTACGTTAAGTATGCTGCTGTTATTTTTAATAACGTTTTCATGCTTTACTAAATCCTCTTTTTGTAATCCAATTTTTAAAACCAAGTCTTGCTTGGTTTTAAGAATTCCATTTAGATCTGAATTTTCGTTGTAGAAAACTAACTTGTCTGATTTTAGATCTGAATCTTTCGATAACCTTTGCAAAACATCATTAATTTGTAGGATCATTTCTTCTCCCTTTTTAATATTTTCTTTGAGATTTTGAATGTTTATTTCCTTTAGTCTTGAGAAATAGCTATTATTATTTAAATAGTCTAATATAGGTTTTATGGTGTTTTCGTCTGTTGCGAATCCTTTGGAAACAATATGAATGGTATGCCAATAATAATTTTTACTAGTCGTTTTATCATTAATAACCTTATTAACATCGCCATCTTCTGCTAATAATTTTAACAATTCGAAATTTATTGTATTCGTTGAAACGGTAACATTTTTTTCATTGTAATTTACTAGGCTATAAATATCAATTACGGGCTCAATTTGAATAACCTTGATGCTTGTAGGGTTTTTAATCCCTATAGATTTGAAAAAAACAGTGTCTCGGTTTTTTATTTTGGAAGACAGTAAGTCTATTTTATTATATAAATATTCTGTGCTTCCAAAATTAGGGCTCACTATAATTTTAGAGTCGTATATCTCGTTATTAGAGTCCAAATAAATTCCAAGTCCAACCCCTGAAACAAATAGAATTCCAGTTAGTAATAAATTTCGTTTAAAAAATTGAATACTTCTATAAATTGACGATCCTATTCCGCTAAGGAAACCATTAATTTTATTTGAAATCATAGTTAAATCAATTTCTTGATGGTCTGAATTGGTTGAGTTTTGACTCATAATAAAAACTATTTTATGTTAAAAATTTGTTCTAATATTTTAATTGTAATTAAATACGTTGGCTTTACTCCTGTTGTTCCTAATCCGCCTGAAGCCAATGTGCTTCCGGTTTCTAATGGATTGTCTGATGCATAATAAGCATATCTAACTTTTACATCTGGATTAATGCTCTTTCTGATTTTTGAAGCCGATTGAATTGCTTTTTGATAATAGGCGCCTTCCATTTCCAGTCCAATAACTCCCCAAGTTGATTCATGGAAAAACTTCAATAAATCTTTATTTTGCAACGACGTTCCCAAAACCGTAATCATTGGTCCTGCAAATACCGCTATGTCGTTTCCTTCCAGCATCTCGGCCGTCAGTTCATTATGAAAGAAATAATTGTCTCCCGTTCCTTCGTTTATGTGCGCCGAAGGAATCATAATATCTCCTTTTCCGCCTTGAAGAATTCCAGCTTTTCCCATTATTGAAACCGATTCTACATTTAAAAAAACGTCTTTTTGGAATGGTTTTAATAACTCGTCAATTGTTTCATAGGCTTGCTCTCCAAAAGCGTAGTCCATAACGATGATTACTGGGTTTTTATTGTGCGTTTTCGCGTTTGGAAATGCCGATTTTTTCCAATCTATTTTGGCAGTATCAAAAATCTGAACATCGATGTTGGTTCCCGAGGTATCTGGCAATGAAATCATGCCATTTAATTTGGCAAAATCTTCCACTTTATTTCGAACCTCATCGGCACCTGATTTACTCAATTCCTCAAAAATAAAGAAATCCGATTTGTCTTTGAATTTGGTTTTTAATACGTGTGTTGCAAATATAGAATTCATCACCGAGTGCATGTTGGCACTGATAATATGAATTGGCCGATCCAATAAATCATTTGCTTTAAGCACCTCTTTTATGTTGGTGGCCCAAATTTCCCCATGAATATGGTGGCCCAATCTTTCTCTTAAAATAGGACTAAAAGTGATGGTTCTTTTATTGTTTTCAACCACTTCTTCAATAGCTAATTTTCCTAACCAATAAATAACATGTAAAAAACGATCTGGTTTTTCTATGGTTCCAAAAGCATCATAAATGTCTAAAATCTCAACAAATGTTCTTCCTAAGATATTTGCGGTGTGAGAAATTGTTTTTTCTTTATCGGCTAATGTTAGTTTTTTATTGGATAAAACCGCTTGTTCTAATTTTTGCCAATCTCTGGAAACCTCAGCGTTTTCATCGAGTAAAATGCGGTTTTTAATTTTATGCGATTCTATGAAAATAAAAGTCAAATGCGTCAAAATATCATAAATGTCGGATCTTCCGCGGGTGATTTCAACATTCATTTGCTCGTCATCAATTCGATAACAATTTCTTCTTCTTTTTGGTGGAATTATCGCTTGAAAATGTGATTTTGAGTAGCCTTCGTAAGAGGTTAAATTGATAAAACGGCATTCTTCAATCCCTATTGGAAGTCTTTCAATTACATATAAAAGGCCGCTTAATTCTACTTTGTCTTCAGCAATTGTGCCATATATTTCGGGACGTAACGACAATAACGCTTCGCGCAATGTTTCTCCAGAAACCCCCATTGGTTTATAGAATCCTCTATTGAACAAATGGCGCATGGTAATGTATAATTTCTCAACCGCGCTCGATGATTCTTGCGCTCTTGATCGGATAATATTCTTGATTTCTTTCATTTGGATTTTAATTTATTACTCACAAATGTAAGGTTTTTATATTTTAGTTGGTTAAAACCAAATTTATAGCTGGCTCGTAGGCCTTGATTTTACCGGTAGCACCTTGGGTTTTTTCGCTCGTTTGTCGGCTCCATTTACCGCCCGAAAAAGTAAATAAATAGTTGCGTTCGACATAATTATATAAAACCAAAGGGTAAAAAATTACTTGGATAATTGTTTTTTGTGTATTGGAATTGACAATTGTTTTTTCCAATTTGTTTTTTGAAATTAAAAGTTTTTCAAAACCAATGAAAAGTCCGGTTTTGGGCATTTTCAAATTCAAGTCGGTGAGATCAAAACCATTTCTAACTACGCCTTTTTCAATAGTTACAATATAATCTTTCGTGAGTAATTCCTCACCGGGAAAACCATTGGCGTCGGCCTTATAAAAATGGATTTTAACGGTGGCATTGTCTATTCTACTATCAGTTAAAATACTCACTTTCTTAATGAATTTGGTTTTTTTATAGACGGCTTCGTAGGGGAAAAACTTCACGTCAATTCGCGGTCCGTTATCGAAAGCTTCTAAAACGGAATTGTTGATTGGTCCGATTTCTATTTTTTTAGTTTCGAAATGACGTGCAATTACCACTTCGTCCAATTGAAATGAAACCGCTTTCATAATTACATTGGAAGCTTCCGACGCTTTTAAGATTCTTTTTTCAAATCCTAAAATAGAAAATATTAAGTTTTTATTTGCGGAAGCAGCAATCGAAAACTCCCCATTTTCTTCGGAAGTAGTTCCGATATTTTCGTCTTCAACCCAAATGTTCACATACGGAATGGGTTTCCCAGATTCGTCAACTACAACGCCTTTGGTTTGAGCTGAAACATAAAAATTTATTAAAAGCATCACCAACCAAAGACTTTTTGTTTGCATCTTTCTCTATTTTATTTTTAATAAATCGGCAATCGTTCTGTCGTTACTCAGCCTCGGAATTTTGTTTTGCCCGCCTAACTTCCCAATCGATTTCATATAGTCTTGGAAGCCATTTTTAGGCACTTTGGTAACCACCAATTTTCGCAAAACTTTCCCCGCTATCAAGTCGTCATAATAGGTGTTTTGACTTCGCATGGAGATGTCTATCGCTTCCGCAAATGCTTCTTCGTTTTCAGGTTCACCCGAACCATCGGTATCAAATTCTATAAACCATTCATGATACGGTAAACCATCAAGCGGCGTAATTTGCGGTGCCACGGTAAATTCGTTAATTTGAATAGAAGTGTTTTCCATCGCTTGTTTTAATGCGAGTTCGACTTCTTTTCCGATCACGTGTTCTCCAAAAGCGGAAATAAAATGTTTAATTCGCCCAGAAACTATGACACGATACGGTTTTAAACAAGTGAATTGAACAGTATCGCCAATATTATAACCCCAAAGTCCCGCGTTGGTTGAAATGATCAACACATAATTGACGTTTAGTTCAACTTCGCCAATGGTGTATCGCCTTGGCCCCGATGTTTCGGGATCAGTAAAAAACTCTTCTGCTTTTATAAATTCGTAGAAAATTCCGGCGTTTAAAAGCAACAACATTCCTTCTTCGTTTTTGATCCCGAAGTTTCGGGATTGGTAAGCAAAAAAACCTTCCGAAGCGGGAAACAATTCTATAGACGCTACTTTTCGACCAATTAAATTCTCAAATTTTGCTCGATAAGGTTCAAAATTTACTCCACCATATATGAATAAATTGAAGTTTTTGAATAGCTCGCCAACAGGTTTTCTGGATTTTTGCTGTAATTTTTCAAAATACATTTGGACCCAAGACGGAATTCCTGAGATTACGGTCATGTCTTCATGGAACGTTTCTTCAACAATGGCATCGACTTTGGTTTCCCAATCTTCAATACAATTGGTTTCAAAAGTGGGCATTCTATTTTTTTGCAAATATTTAGGTACAAAATGGGCTACAATTCCAGATAATCTTCCCAATTGAATTCCGTTTTTTTCTTCTAAAAGAGGGCTTCCTTGCAAAAAAATCATTTTGCCATTTACAAAATCCGCATTTCCGGTTTCGTGAATATAATGAAGGATTGCGTTTCGAGCGGCTTCAATATGAAAAGGCATCGATTCCTTAGTTAGAGGAATGTATTTTGCGCCGGAAGTCGTTCCTGAAGTTTTTGCAAAATACAACGGCTTTCCTTTCCAAAGCACATTTTCTTCGCCTTGCACCACGCGGTCAATATAGGACTTTAGGGCTTCGTAATCGCGAATGGGAACATGATTAGAGAAATCTTGAAAAGTATTTATGGAATCAAAATGATGATCAATACCGAATTGGGTGTTCTTCGCTTGACGGATAATCTCTTTAAAAACGTTTTGTTGCGTTTGAACGGGATTCTCAGACCACAACTTGGTTTTTTTATAAATAGATTTGGCAAATTGTTTGGCCAAGAACGATTTTAAAGACATTTAGATGCTGTTTTTATTGCTGGTTTCAAGTTATTTTTTTACTTTCTTTTCTTTCGAAAGTAGTTTTTCTTCTTGCAAAATTTGTTTTCTCAATTGCAATTCCGCTTTGGAAGGCGCATCATTTTCAATTGAAGTGGTAATATTATCCGAAGACATAATAGAATCTTTGTTAATTTGCTCGTATTCTAAATCGCCATTCAGCACCTTAACCACCGATTTTAAATAGGCGTCATTTTTCTTCAAAGCTAGCGCTAATGAATCCGATTTTAAAGCCAATTCTGTGGCTTCTTTTCTTAATTTGGTGGAAGCATATCCGGGAATATATTCTCGTAAAGGGGTAAACGCAATAATATAAGTGGTAAATGTAATGATTAATATCGCCGCTATGGAGGCGACAACAAAGACGTTCATTAGGGTTAAACGTAAGGAAAAAATTTCTTCAAAAGTGTCTTCATTTAAAATTACCAAACGGTTTTTTATAAATAATTTCCTTTTTAATATTTTTCTTTTATTTTTTTTCTCTGACATCATGCTTGATATTATTATCACAAATATAATGATAAAACTATCATTTATAAATTAAGATTTTGAAGGGTAAATTTTATTAATAAATAAAGAAAATCATAAATATTTATTAATAAGGGAAATGAAATACCAATATTTCTATTTATCTTTGTTTAAGAAATTAAATTTTAATTTGCGAAACCTAAAAAATATAGTGTTATGGGAAGATTCGGACCAACTGAAATAATTTTAATTGTTGCTGTAATTTTATTAATGTTTGGAGGTAAAAAAATTCCAGAATTAATGAAAGGTTTAGGGACTGGAATTAAAGAATTCAAAAATGCAGCAAAAGATAATTCAACTGCAGAAAAAAAAGAAGAAACAAAATAAAAGAAAGGCTTTTCGATTGAAAAGCCTTTCTTTTATTAACTAATTAAAAAATTAACAGCTAATTTTATTAACTCTGTTTTGGTGCCTTCCTCCTTCAAAATCGGTGTTAAGAAAAGTTTGTACCATTTCTAAGGCTTGAGGAATTGAAGTAAATCTAGCGGGAATACTAATAATATTTGCATCATTATGTTGGCGCGCTAATACCGCAATTTCTTTGGTCCAACACAATGCCGCACGAATTCCCTGGTGTTTATTGGCCGACATTGCAATTCCATTTCCACTTCCGCAAATAATTATTCCGAAATCGGATACTTTATTTTCTACATCTAACGCTACTGGATGTGCAAAATCTGGATAATCTACACTATCAATAGAATCAGTTCCGTAATTGGTAACTTGATAGCAATTTGCTTTAAGCATTTCAACTATTGCTTTTTTATATTCAGGTCCTGCGTGGTCGTTTCCAATAGAAATTTTCATAAGTACTATTTATTGTGTTTAGTTTTACAAATTTACCAAAACTATACTGGGAATTTATTTCGAGATACTATATTTATTAAATAAATTATAAACACTTAAAAATCAATACTAATTCTACTTTTAAGCTACATTTTATTTAATAAATAGGTTAATTTTTTAGATTGTTAATATCTATTTATAACTTATTGATAATCAGTTAACGTTAATTTAACATTGACTGTTTATAACTTTAGATAGAAAATTACAAGTTTTTTTAAGTGGTATGATAAAAATTTGTAATCAAAAATTGGATTGAATAAAACAATAAAAGTTTCTAGATTTTATAGAAAAGTTATTACTAAATATTTCTTCTTTATTAACAAATTTTGAGTTTTACTTATCTACAAAATAGTACATTTTTTATTTATTAACTCTTGTTAATAAAAAAATCATATACGTTAATTTTAGAAGGTTTTATACAAAATTAAGCTGTTTACAACTTGTGGTAAAAAATTATAACTTATAAGTAACATTTTAAAAAATAAACTTATTGTAACTATTAACAAACTATAATAACCATCAAAAAATAATTTTAAATTAATTTTTTTTTTTAATTTTTAATAGATGTTGATAACATTCAAAATTTCTAAATGTTTTTTATAAATCTAATTCTTTTCTTTAAATTATATAATTAGTATTATTAAAAAGTTTTATTTAATTAAAACTAAAGTTAATCTACAGTCAAATGCAAAGTATTTTGTAAATTTCAACCTTATAAGAAAATAACCATGGGTAAAAGAGTAAGAAAACTAGTTAAAAAAGAATTGGATTTTACAGATAAAATAATAAAAATACTAACTCAAAATAGTAATAAATTATTCAACTACAAACAAATAGCAGCTAAATTAGAATTAGATGATACACAAAGTAGAAACCAAATTATTAAAGATTTAAAGATATTAACTTCGCAAAAAAAAATTATAGAATCAAACCTTGGAAACTATTTAATTATAGAAACTAGTAAAGACTATTCTGAAGGTGAGATTGATATGACCGGTAGAAAAACCGCTTATTTTGTTTCACCAGATTTTGAAGATGATGTATTTATTCCAACTAATAATTTAAATCACGCATTAGATGGTGATAAAGTAAAAGTTTATGTTTACAATCGCAGAAGAGGAAAACGTGCTGAAGGAGAAGTTATAGAAGTTATAGAAAGAAAGAAAACTGATTTTGTAGGGGTTATAGATATTCAGAAGAATTTTGCTTTTGTATCGACAGCAAATCCAAAAATGTACACAGATATTTTTATTTCAAAAGAAAAATTAGGGGATGCTGAAAACGGAGATGTAGTTTTAGTACATATTGAAAATTGGCCAACAAGAGCTGATAGTCCGTTTGGATCTGTTATAAAAGTTTTAGGAAAACCAGGCGAACACAATACTGAAATTCACGCTATTTTAGCAGAATATGGTTTACCTGCTGAATTTCCATTAGAAGTAGAAGTTTTTGCCCAAAAAATAGACACTTCCATTCAAGAAAGTCAAATTATAAAGCGTCGAGATATGCGCGATACGTTGACTTTTACAATTGATCCAAAAGACGCAAAAGATTTTGATGATGCTTTATCTTTTAATATATTAGAAAATGGAAATTACGAAATTGGAATTCATATTGCCGATGTTTCCCATTATTTACAAGAAGGAACAATTCTAGATAATGAAGCCTATAATCGAGCAACATCTGTATATTTAGTAGATCGAGTTGTTCCGATGTTACCCGAAGTTTTGTCAAATTTTGCTTGTTCTTTGCGCCCAAACGAAGAAAAATATACTTTTTCCGCTATTTTTGAATTAGATAAAAAGTCGAATATTAAAAACAGTTGGTTTGGTAGAACAGTGATAAATTCTAATCAACGATTTGCGTATGAAGAAGCACAACACATCATTGAAACTAAGGAAAATACTATTCCTATTGAAACTTCAATCACAGGAAGTGCTTATAAAGTTTCGGACGAAATTGTCTTTGCTACTCTAAAATTAGATGAATTAGCAAAAATAATGCGTGAAAATAGAATGAATAACGGAGCGATTTCTTTTGATAAAGTAGAAGTAAAATTCAACCTTTCAGAAACCGGAAACCCAGAAGGTGTTTATTTTAAAACTTCTCGAGATTCCAATCATTTAATAGAAGAATTTATGCTTTTAGCAAATAAAAAAGTTTCAGAATTCATTGGACGTCAAAAAAAGACTTTTGTTTATAGAATTCATGACGAACCAAATGAAGAAAAACTTTTGGCAATGCAAGAACTAATTAAAAAGTTTGGCTATGAAGTTGATTTCAATTCAGGTTCGGTAGCCCAAGTTTTAAATAATTTAATGAAAGAAGTTAATGGTAAAAAAGAACAAAATTTAATAGATACATTAGCGATTCGTTCTATGAGTAAAGCCAAATATTCGACAGATAATATTGGACATTACGGTTTGGCTTTTGAATATTATTCCCATTTTACTTCACCAATTCGTCGATATCCCGATGTGATGGTTCATAGATTATTACAGTTTTATTTAGATGGCGGAAAATCTGCAGACACAGATTTATACGAATCAAAATCTATTCATTGTTCTCAAATGGAAGGTTTAGCAACAAAGGCGGAACGCGACTCTATAAAATACATGCAAGTAAAATACATGCAAGATCATAAAGACCAAGAGTTTTTAGGCGTTATATCAGGCGTCACAGAATTTGGTGTTTTCGTAGAAATAATAGAAAATAAATGTGAAGGAATGGTAAGAATCCGAGAAATAAAAGATGATTATTATATATTTGACGAAAAACAATACGCTTTAGTTGGCGCTACAACTCATAATTTACTCCAATTAGGTGATGAAATTTATGTAAAAGTTAAAAACGCCGATTTAGTTAAAAAACAATTGGATTTTCATTTCATTAGACAAAATGAATAATTAAAGTTCCTTTTTTAATTATATTTGAAGATAAAAATTATTTAAAACGTATGATTCAAGATATTTTAACAGCCATTCCACTTGGAATTTTTTTAAGTTTTTTAATTGGACCGGTTTTCTTTGTATTGTTAGAAACAAGCGCGGTTAAAGGATTTAGAGCTGCTTTAGTATTTGATTTAGGGGTTGTTTTTGCCGATATCGTTTTTATATTAATAGCTTATTTCAGTAGTTATAAATTAATCGAAAGTTTAAAAAACGATCCAGCTCTATTTATTTTTGGAGGAATATTAATGCTTACTTACGGTATAATATCTTTTATAAAACTAAAGAAATTAAAAAATGAAGTTTCTGAACAGGAGATAGAATTTGTATTCCAAAAGAAAGATTATCATGCTTTATTTATTAAAGGATTTTTATTGAATTTTATAAATGTTGGCGTTTTACTTTTTTGGTTTTTAATATTAATTACTGTTGGACCAAAACTAGAATTAGAAACTTCCAGAATGATCACTTTTTTCACTTCTGTAATTTTAACTTATTTACTTGTTGATACCGGTAAAATACTATTGGCCAAACAATTGAAACACAAGATGACACCTAAAAACACACTCATTATAAAAAAAGTCATCAGTATTTTATTATTTGTTTTTGGACTTACCATTATGCTTCAAGGATGGTTTCCTAGCGACCAAAAGATAGTTAAAAAGGCGTTGGAGAAAATGGAGTAAGATTATTATTAATACTAGTTAAGGATAATCATTTCCAATCAAACCTAAAACATGAAAAAAATCAAAATTATTATCATTTTATTTATTCTTCTTACTGCGTGTAAAAGAGAAAAAAATGCTTGCTCCTATTTAAAAAAAGGAGAAGTTTGTATAAAAATAATTAACGAAAGTGGTTATAAAATTAAACCTTTAGAATTGAAGTATGAAAGCGGAATAAAAAATATTGTTAATATAAAAAATGGAGATGAAGAATACACATCTATTTATTGTCCTGGAGAAGGTTCGTATACAATTAAAGCAGTCTTTGGTGATAATAAAATTGTAAAATCAAATGGGACTTATATCGAAGGGGGTTATAGAATGACTGAAAGTATTCACCGAGATAATATTAAATCTGTTTGGAATGAGTATTAACTATTATCGATTTTATTCATTTTTTCCCAAGATTCTTTCCTTCGTCAGAATGACACATAAAAAACCCTCAAGTTTCCTGTAAGGTTTTAGAGGCATCGTCCGTCCCGAAGCTTCGGGAGAACCGGAACACTATCTTTAACAAATTTTTCTAAAAATTTCCACAAAAAAAAGAGATACAGAAATGTGTCTCTTTTAGAGGCATCGTCCGTCCCGAATCTTCGGGAGAACCGGAGCACTATCTTTAATAAATTGTTCCTAAAAATTGAAATAAAAAAAAGAGACACATTTCTGTATCTCTTTTAGAGGCATCGTCCGGATTCGAACCGGAGTAGGAGCTTTTGCAGAGCCCAGCCTAGCCGCTCGGCCACGACGCCATTATTTAACGGATTGCAAATATAGCAAAAAGTTTAAAAGTTTAAAGTTTAAAGTTTAAAAAAAGTACTATTTGATATTTATTACCTAAAACCTAATTTCTATATTCTTCCAACTCAATGGTAACCGCCTCAACATCACCGCCTATTGGCGGATTTAACTTGGAAACCCGCAATAGTATTCTTGATACAGAAGGGATTTCTGCAAAAACCCTTACAATTATTCGGTGTCCCACATGCTCTAATAAATTAGATCGTATTGCCATTTCTTCAACCGCAATTCGGTTTAACAATACATAATCAACCGTATCTTTTAAATCATCCGAAAGGCAAGATTTTCTTAAATCGGTTTTGATTTCTAAATCTACTGAGTAATCAGAGCCTATTTTACTCTCTTCAATCAAACATCCGTGAAAGGAGAACGTTCTTATATTTTGTAATTTTATGGCACCCATTTTAACGGTTATTTGTTTATTAGGTTATTTGTTTAATCGGAAATAGGAGTTGGAATTGAATTTTTTACACAATTTTTCAAATTACCAAATCAACGATTAACCAAATCAACGAGTTTATATTTATCTTTGCTAAAATTAAATAAAAATTATGTCAACCGAAGATAAATCGCTTCATTTTATTGAACAAATTATAGAAGACAGCTTAGCAAGCGGTTTTCCTCAAGATAAATTACGCTTTCGTTTTCCGCCAGAACCCAACGGTTTCCTACATATTGGCCATGCCAAATCTATTTGTTTGAATTTTGGATTAGGATTGCGGTACAATGCGCCGGTAAATCTGCGTTTTGACGATACCAATCCCGCGAAAGAAGAACAAGAATATGTTGACGCAATAAAAGAAGATTTGCGGTGGCTTGGTTTTCAATGGGCCGAAGAAAGATATGCGTCGGATTATTTCCAACAATTGTACGATTGGGCTGTTGATATGATCAAAAAAGGAAAAGCGTATGTTGACAGTCAATCTTCTGAAGAAATGGCGGCTCAAAAAGGAACGCCAACACAACCGGGTGTTGATGGACCCTACAGAAATCGTTCGACGGAAGAAAATTTATCTTTATTTGAAGCCATGAAAAATGGCGATTTCCCAGAAGGAAGTCACGTTTTAAGAGCTAAAATTGATATGAAATCGACGAATATGTTGCTGCGCGATCCGTTGATGTATCGTATTTTACACCGCCATCACCATAGAACCGGAAACGATTGGAAAATCTATCCAATGTACGATTATGCTCACGGAGAAAGCGATTATATCGAGCAAATTTCACATTCTATTTGTACATTGGAATTCGTAATGCACCGCGAATTGTACAATTGGTTTTTAGATCAGATTCAACCGGAACTTGATTCAGCGTCTAACACAATTAAAGTAAAGCCTAACCAATACGAATTTGCACGGTTGAACCTGAATTATACTGTAATGAGTAAAAGAAAACTACTACAATTAGTTCAAGAAAAGAGTGTAAACGGATGGGACGATCCTAGAATGCCAACTATTTCTGGATTGAGAAGACGTGGATATACCTCCAATTCAATTCGCAAATTTTGCGAAACTATTGGAGTTGCAAAACGGGAGAATGTAATTGACGTTTCTCTTTTGGAATTTTGCTTGCGTGAAGATTTAAACAAAACAGCACCTCGAGTTATGGCGGTTTTAGATCCTGTGAAAGTCATAATTACCAATTACCCATCAGGTTCCGAAGGCTCGGGAGAAGAATTATTAGATGCTGAAAACAATCAAGAAGATGAAAGTGCCGGTTATAGAAAAGTACCGTTTTCAAGAGAGATATATATTGAAAGAGAAGACTTTTTAGAAGAAGCTCCAGCTAAATTTTTTCGTTTGTCATTAGGTAGAGAAGTACGTTTGAAAAATGCGTATATCATTAAAGGAGAAAGCGTTGTAAAAGATGCCGCCGGAAATATCACCGAAATTCACGTCACTTACGATAGCGATAGCCGAAGCGGAAGCGGAAGCGAAGCAAGTCAGAGAAAAGTTGCCGGAACGTTGCATTGGGTTTCAATTTCACACGCCATTCCAGCTGAAGTTAGAATGTATGATCGCCTATTTATCGACGAAGCGCCAGACAGTCACAAGGAGAAAAATTTCCTAGAATTTATGAATCCGAATTCGTTACAAATTGCAAATGGATTTGTAGAACCGAGTTTGGCAAGCGTAAAACCAGGAGATAAATTCCAATTCCAGCGAATGGGTTATTTCAATGTTGATAAGGATTCAACAGCTGAAAAATTGATATTCAACCGAACTGTTGGATTAAAAGACGCTTGGGAAGAAAAAGGTAAAAAGGAAGAAAATTTATTGATGTCGATGCAAAAAGAGATTAATAAATATGTAAAAGAAAAAGAGGACGCTGTTGCAAATGCTACTCTGGACGCCATCATTGAAACGATAAAAAGCATCGATAATTTCAGTTTGATTTGTCAAACGATAATTAAAAATGTGAAAAACGACAATAATGCGTTGTTGTTTTCAAATTTGATTTTACACTTTTCTGATAAAGTAAATTTTAAAGATATCGATTCGGAGGTTTTAACAAAATTATATTCCATGTCGTTAAAAAGTCAAATGCCGGCGGTGCGAATTTTTGCGATTCGTAATTTGAAAAACGATGTTAAAAATTTAAACGATTTTAATTCGCCACTTTCAGAAGTAAGACTAACCGAAAAAAACGAAAAAGTTTTAGAAGAATTAAAATAATAAATTTTCACTAAATAATAAAAGCGCCCAACAGAGGCGCTTTTTCTAGTATTGATTTTATCTATCAAATAAACTTAAATTATAAGTTTGAAAGATTAAAAACGGCTTTTATATTATGTCTTTAAAGGAGTTTTTTAATTTTTAGCACAAATCCTTCAACTTTTAAAAAACGATTTGTTTTAAGCTTCTATTTTAGGTTTTAGCTAAAATTATTGCTAGTTTTCCTACAACCGACTTATAAAACCGAAATTGCTTTTTGAATTCGATTGGTTGTTTCTTGTTTTCCGATAAATGCAGCAATATCAAAAAGATGGGGTCCTTTTAAGGCGCCAACCAAACTCAATCGAAACGGCTGCATAATTTTTCCCATTCCAATTTCATTTTCGGTCATCCATTCTTTTACGATGGTTTCTATTTTCTCTGAAGAAAAAGGATCCACACTTTCTAAAACCACAATTAATTGTTTCATTAAATCGCCGGCGTCTTCTTTCCAATTTTTTGAAGCTTTTTCATCGTAGGATATTGGCGCTTCGAAAAAATAATCGGAAAGCGACCAAAATTCAGAAACAAAATTCGCGCGTTCTTTTATTAAGGAAACCAATTTAGTCAATCGCTCTTCAGAAATTGTAATACCTTTTGATTCCAAAAATGGCGCATATGATTTTGCCAAACTTTCATCGCTTTGAATTTGTAAATAATGACGGTTGAACCATTTGTTTTTTTCCGGATCAAATTTTGCCCCCGCTTTATGAACCTGCTTTAAATCGAATTTGTTCACTAATTCTTCCAATGAGAACAATTCTTGTTCGGTTCCTTCATTCCAACCTAATAATGCTAAAAAGTTGATTACTGCCTCAGGATAAAACCCTGATTCTCTGTAACCAGATGAAATCCCCTCGTCTGTTTTCCATTCTAAAGGAAATACTGGAAACCCTAATTTGTCCCCATCACGCTTGGATAATTTTCCATTTCCAACGGGTTTTAAAATCAGCGGCAAATGAGCAAATTCCGGCGCTTCCCAACCAAATGCACGGTACAATAAAACGTGTAACGGCATGGAGGGCAGCCATTCTTCCCCTCGAATTACGTGCGACGTTTCCATTAAATGGTCGTCCACAATATTCGCCAAATGGTACGTTGGCATCCCATCGCTTTTAAATAAAACCTTATCGTCTAATAAATTAGTTTCAAATTTCACTTCCCCACGGATAATATCATGCAAATGCAAAGTTTCATCAACTGGAGTTTTAAAACGAATTACATATTCTTCACCGTTTGCAATTCTCTTCGCCGTTTCTTCCTTTGAAATAACTAAAGAAGTGTCTAATTTTTCTCGATTATGGTGGTTGTAAATAAACGTTTTCCCTTGTTCTTCGTGTTGTTTTCTGTGTAAATCTAATGCTTCGGAAGTATCAAATGCATAATACGCCCAACCAGAATTTATCAATAGATCAGCATATTGTTGGTACAAATGTTTTCTTTCACTTTGACGATAAGGCCCAAATTTTTCGTTTTTTCCAATCGTTTCATCAGGTGAAATTCCCAGCCATTCCAGCGCTTCCAAAATATAACTTTCAGCACTAGGAACAAATCTATTTTGATCGGTGTCTTCAATTCTTAAAAAGAAAACACCACCATTTTTTTTAGCAAATAAATAATTGAATAAAGCAGTACGAATACCGCCAATATGTAAAGGTCCGGTTGGACTTGGTGCAAAACGCACGCGAACTTGCTTTGACATTTTTTGATAATTTTAAGCAAAGATAACTAGAAGTTGGCAGTTAGGAGTTGGCAGTTAGGGGTTTTTCTATAAAAAAGGAAAGGAACACAAAGCTACTTCATTTCAAGTGGAATTCTTTTATTCATAACCTTAAACCAAAGCGGCGGAAAAAACGATAAAACCATCGATGTTGGGTAACCATAAGGCATTTGTGGCGAAACATCATGATATTCCAGAATTTGATATTTCTTTTGAGATTTATAATGGTGATCACTGTGACGTGTGAGCTCATAAAGAATAATTCTTCCTAGAACATGATTTGAATTCCACGAATGTTTCTCGCTTACACGTTCAAATCTTCCAGAGGCGAGCCGATTTCTTTTTAATCCATAATGCTCAATATAATTGATGGTTTCTAACAAAAGGAAACCAACTATCCCGGCAAATGACGCCAACAAAAATCCCTTAACTCCAAAGATAATATAGATAATACCCAAATAACTAATTTGGACAATTGTAAACCAAAACATATCATTTTTTAAAGAAAAGAAAGAATGATTATTAATTTTGTTTAATTTTTTTTGAATTTTCCACGCCTTTTTATACGTCCCAGTCACGGTTTGAAACCAAAAAGCATATAGGTTTTGATTGTATGCCGCCGTTGACGGATCTTCGGGAGTCGAAACATGCAAATGATGTCCGTGGTTGTGCTCTATAAAAAAATGCGTATAATGGCTTGGAATTAAAAGTGTTTTTCCAAGTATTTTTTCTAAAAGAGTTGTTCTATGACCTAATTCGTGTGCTACATTTATTCCGTTAGCTCCAAGAATAATTCCCAGACTTATAGTCGTTCCAATAATTTCAGATTGGGACAAATTTGTCTGAGTAATTTTATACAAACAAAACAACAGTGTTCCATAAACTATAGGTACATTTAAGTACAGTAAAACATCAAATAATTTGTTTGTTAGTCTTTCAGAAACGGCTTCCTCGTCATAATTTTTTTCGTCAATCGGTAAGAGTAATTCCAGAAACGGAATCACAACAAAAGCAAAAAGTAATGCCGAAAAAGACCAATACCCTCCATAATAAATACCTAAAACACCAACAACAGGAATACTATAAGCCCATAAATATTTCATAATCAATGATTTTTTTCTAAAACTACTAAAACTTTTGTCATTCTCCAACTATTTACGTCTTCGAAACTTTTAACGTTTTCTAATTAAGATAAATTTGTACTTTTGACTGGTATTTAAACAAGCAGTAAATTTTGGAACAGTCAAATTTTATTTTTCAAAAACTAGAACTTTTTATCAAGAAATTTTATTCCAATGAACTGATTAAAGGAAGTATTTTCTTTGTTGGTTTAGGATTAATGTATTTCTTATTTACTCTTTTTATAGAATATTTCCTTTGGTTGAAACCAATAGGCAGAACACTATTATTCGTGCTGTTTGTTTTAGTTGAAGGGCTCCTGCTTGTTAGATTTGTTGCCTTTCCAATATTTAAATTATTCAAACTTCAAAAGGGTATTAATTTCGAAGAAGCGTCTGCAATTATAGGAACTCATTTTACGGAAGTGAGCGATAAATTAATCAACTTCCTCCAGCTTACTGATACTAATTCACAAGAAAAATCCGAATTGCTTTTAGCTTCAATTGAACAAAAAGCTAAATTATTAAGGCCTATTCCTTTTAGCAACGCGATAAATTTTAATGTCAATAAAAAATATTTGCCATTAGCAATTCTCCCGATTTTGTTTTTCTTGTATTTTTATGTTTCAGGAAATAGCTATATAATTTCTCAAAGTTTTGAAAGAGTGGTTAATTTTAAAAAGCAATTTTTACCGCCAGCACCTTTCAAATTGGTCTTGTTAAATAAAGATTTGGAAACCCAACAAAACAAAGATTTTGTAATCAAAGTTAAATCGGAAGGGAAAATAATTCCTGAAACCGTAATGATAAATATTGGATCCGAAAGTTACTTTATGGAAAGCAATGGGCGTGGAGAATTTCAATATAAAATTGAAAAGCCCAATTCTAATGTTTCCTTTTTTATGGAAGCCAATACTGTTTCATCATTGGATTATGAGTTAAATGTGGTTACGGTTCCAGCAATTACCAATTTAGAAATGATATTAAATTATCCGTCCTATTTAAACAAGAAATCAGAAATTATTAAAGGAACGGGAAACGCGATCATTCCTGAGGGCACAACGGTAACTTGGAAAATGAATACCGTGGCAACGCAAAACGTTAGTTGGACCGATACAAACAGTGGGGCATCTTTTTTAAAACAAGAAAATCTATTTAGATTTTCTAAAAACATTTCTCAAAACACAGAATACACCATCATAACTTCAAACAATAAAGTTAAAGATTACGAACGATTAAGCTATCAGATTTCGGTTATAAAAGATCAATTTCCGACTATAAATGTTAATAATGCGCCCGACAGTTTAAAGGTTTCTAACAACTACGTTTTAGGCCAGGTTTCTGACGATTATGGGCTTAGTAAGCTGCAAATTGTTTACTACGAAAAGGACAAGCCCCAATCTCAAAAGAGAGTCGCTATATCGGTCAAAAAAGACATTTACGACCAATTTGTATTTGCCTTTTCAAGCAATCTTCCAGTGGTTCAAGGCGTTTCTTATGAATATTATTTTGAGGTATTTGATAATGACGCCATTCATAATTATAAAAGCTCAAAATCGGCAGTATTTTATAATAGAATCGCAACCGATCAAGAAAAGGAAGAGCAAATTTTGCAAGAGCAAAACAAAAACATTAACAGCTTAGAAAAGTCATTAAAAAACCAGGACAAGCAAATTTCAGAGATTGAAAAGCTCCAAAAAAACGGTAAAGAAAAAGAAAGTTTAGAGTTCAAAGACCAGCAAAAAGTGAACGATTTTATTAAGCGCCAAAAGCAACAAGACGAAATCATGAAAGAGTATTCCAAAAAAATGGAAGAAAACTTAGAAAAATTTAAAACGGATAAAAAAGACGAATTTAAAGAAGAGCTTCAAAAACGATTAGCAAACGCCGACAAAGAATTAGAAAAAAACAAGAAACTTTTAGACGAACTTAAACAGCTAAACGACAAATTAAAAAACGAAGATCTCTTTGACAAACTGGAGAAATTCAAACAAATAACCAAGAGCCAAACTAAAACACTGGAGCAATTAGTAGAGCTGACTAAGAAGTATTACGTTGAAAAAAAGGCCGAGCAAATTGCCGACAAATTGGATAAACTAGCCGATAAGCAAGATAAATTAGCGGAAAATGAAAAAGAAAATCAAGTAGACAAGCAAGAAGCGATCAATAAAGAGTTTGATAAAATCCAAGAGGATTTAAAAGATTTGGAGAAAGAAAATAATGAGTTAAAATCACCGATAGACCTCCCTAAAGATGCTGAAAAAGAAAACAGCATTAACGATGATTTGAAAAAAGCAACGGATGAATTGCAGAAACAAAATCAGTCAAAAGCCAAGCCAAAACAGAAGAGCGCCTCAAAGAAAATGAAGGAAATGAGCGGAGATTTGACGGAAGGAATGGCTGACGCAGAAATGGATCAGTTAGAGGAAGACGTAAAAATGCTTCGTCAAATCTTAGATAATTTACTCGCGTATTCTTTTTCTCAAGAGGATTTAATGAAGCAATTTAAAGGGTTAAATCGCGGCTCGCCTTCGTTCAATAAAGATTTAAAAATCCAGCAAAACTTAAAACAACAATTCAAGCATGTTGACGACAGCTTGTTTGCAATGTCTTTAAGAAACCCAAAAATTGCCGAAAATGTTACCCAAGAAATAGGAAATGTCTATTATAACATCGACAAAGCGTTAGATAGCTTTGTAGATTCTCAAATTTCAAAAGGGCTTTCACGCCAGCAATATGCAATTTCAGCCTCAAATAAACTGGCAGATTTTCTTAGCGGCTCACTAAGCAACATGCAATCAGAAATGAAAATGTCGGGTTCTGGCAAAGGCGGTAAGCCTAAACCAGGTAAGGGACAGGGATCTGGGATGCAGCTTCCGGACATTATCAAAAAGCAAGAAGGACTAGGAGAAAAGATGAAGGAAGGAATTAAAAAAGGGAATAAACCTGGGGAAGGAACCAAGCCAGGACAAGGTGAAAAAGGGAAATCTAAAGGCGAGGGGAAATCAGGAAATGGTGATACGCCAAACGGAGAAAGTGGCGACGATGGAGAAGGAAATGCCGGCGAAATCATGAAAATATATCAAGAACAAAAACAACTTCGGGAGGCTTTAGAAAATGCTTTGAATAAAGAAGGGATGGGCGGTAATGGTCAAAATGCGATGGAGCAAATGAAGCAAATTGAAAAACAATTATTGAATAAAGGCTTCAATAATGAGACGCTACAGAAAATATTGAATTTACAATACGAGCTCTTAAAATTGGATAAAGCAGCCCAACAACAAGGGGAGGAAAAGAAGCGTCAATCGCAAACCAATCAAAAACAATTCAACAATCAAAGCAAGCCACTTCCTGCGAATTTGCAAGAATATCTTAACAGCATTGAAATTTTAAACCGACAAACCTTACCTTTGCGATCAAATTTTAACCATAAGGTTCAAGAATATTTTAAAAACAATGATTAGCTTTAATTACGAAACTGAATTTGAATTGAACAACGAGCCCGATTTTTCCAAGTGGCTTTCGGCTGTAATTCTCTCTGAAAACAAAAAAGAAGGGGAGATCAATTACATTTTTTGTGATGACGATTATTTGTTGGAAATCAACCGGCAATATTTGGATCATGACACCCTAACCGACATCATAAGTTTCGACTATTCCTTTGGAAATGAGATAATTGGAGATATTTTTGTGTCGGTTGAAAGGGTAAAAGAAAACGCATCCGACTATAAAGTAACTTTTCACGAGGAAATCCAACGCGTTTTGGTTCATGGAATTTTGCATTATTGCGGATATAAAGATAAAACCGAATCTGACGAGCTGGTCATGAGATCCAAAGAAGAAGAAAAAATGAAAATGTTTCACGTGGAACAATAAGTGTTGGAAGCGATATTTAAGGCTTCTTTAGAATTTATATTCCCGCTTTCATTCCAAATCTCTCGAAAAAATTTTCGAGGATTTTCCCTTCAATCGGGGCTAATTTTTTTTGTATTTTTGCATTTGAATTTCTAGAAGAAAATAGTTCACCTGGAACACAGTTTTAACGATTATTAAATTAAAAAGAATTTGTTTCAAGATACGTACGATGTTATTGTTGTTGGCGCTGGTCATGCCGGATCTGAAGCCGCTGCCGCTGCCGCTAATTTAGGGGCTAAAACGCTATTGGTCACCATGAGCTTGCAAAACATTGCCCAAATGTCCTGTAATCCCGCCATGGGAGGAATCGCCAAAGGACAAATTGTAAGAGAAATTGATGCGCTGGGAGGTTACTCAGGAATTGTATCTGATAGAACAGCCATCCAATTCAAGATGTTGAATAAATCAAAAGGGCCCGCAATGTGGTCGCCGAGAGTTCAAAGTGACCGAATGCGATTTGCTGAAGAATGGAGATTGATGTTGGAGCAAACCCCCAATCTTGACTTTTATCAAGAAATGGTTTCGGGACTAATTATCGATAATGGACAAATAAAAGGAATTAAAACCTCTTTAGGAATTCAAATTAAAGCCAAAACTGTTGTGCTCACTAATGGAACTTTTCTTAATGGTTTAATACATATTGGCGAAAAACAGCTTGGAGGAGGAAGAGCCGGAGAAAGCGCATCCTACGGAGTTACGGAAGATTTGGTAAAAGCAGGATTTGAATCGGGCAGAATGAAAACCGGAACGCCCCCCAGAGTCGACGGAAGATCTTTAGATTATTCTAAAATGAACGAGGAAAAAGGCGATTTAAAACCAGATAAATTTTCTTATTCAGACATTACCAAACCGCTAACTCTTCAAAAATCATGTTACATGACGTATACTTCTTTGGATGTTCATGACATTTTAAGAGAAGGATTTGACAGATCTCCAATGTTTAACGGAAGAATAAAAAGTCTTGGTCCTAGATATTGTCCCTCTATAGAAGATAAAATAAATCGTTTTGCCGATAAAGAAAGACACCAGTTATTTGTTGAGCCGGAAGGATGGAATACCGTTGAGGTTTACGTTAACGGGTTTTCTACTTCTTTGCCAGAAGACATCCAATTTAAAGCGCTAAGTTCGGTTGTCGGCTTTGAAAAAGTTAAGTTTTTCAGACCGGGGTATGCCATCGAATACGACTATTTTCCGCCGACACAATTAAAGCATACTTTGGAAACGAAGTTGGTTGAAGGACTCTATTTCGCTGGACAAATTAATGGAACCACAGGTTATGAAGAAGCAGCTTCACAAGGATTAATGGCGGGGATCAATGCGGCATTAAAAGTTCAAGAAAGAACGCCTTTAATTCTGAAAAGAGACGAAGCGTATATAGGCGTTTTAATTGATGATTTGATAACCAAAGGAACAGAAGAGCCGTATAGAATGTTTACGTCTAGGGCAGAATTTAGAACGTTATTGCGTCAAGATAATGCCGATTTCAGGTTAACGCCGCTATCCCATGAAATAGGATTAGCATCGGAAAAACGTCTTCGAAGAATGGAACACAAGCTAAAAGAATCCGAGAAAATGGTTGCTTTTTTCAAAGAAACTAGTATCACTCCAGCAGAAGCCAATCCGATTTTAGAAGTAAAAGAAACTGCTTTAATTGATCAATCTGACAAGATGTTTAAAATGTTTTCACGTCCTCAAATTGACCTTGAAGACATGATGAAATTAGACAAAGTGAATGAATATATTGCTTCTAACGATATCGATTTGGAGATATTAGAACAAGCAGAAATCCAAGTTAAATATTCAGGGTATATTGAAAAGGAAAGAAACAACGCTAATAAATTGTTGCGATTGGAAGACCTAAAAATACCAGAAGATTTTGATTACAATAACATCAAATCGATGTCGATAGAAGCCAAGCAAAAACTTTCAAAAATTAGACCCGTAACCATTTCACAAGCCTCTAGAATTAGCGGGGTTTCTCCAAGCGACATCTCCGTTTTGCTAATTTATATGGGGCGCTAATGATTTTAGATTTCTGATTTGAGAATGCTAATGTTCCACGTGAAACCACTACGGAAAGTCTTGGTATTATTACGTTTTTTGAAATTTAAATTATATTAAAACAAAATTATTAAAACGCAAAGGTTCAAATTTAGGAAATGAGTTTAACCAACAACCAATAACCTAGAACCCAACACCAATAATAAAACAATGGATATTTCTAATAAAAAACACTTTCTTACCGTAATTGATTATTCTGTTTCTAAGGAGTCTTTCGACTTGTATTACGATGAAAATCTAGATATGTTAATCACATCGCCGCAACCTTCTCCTGAAAATCTAGGCAGGTATTATGAAAGTAACGATTATATTTCCCACACCGATTCAAAACGTTCAATATTTGAAAAAGCGTATCATTTTGTTAAAGGAATCGCTTTAAAAAACAAATTAAATTTGATTAATAATTGCAGCGCTACAAAAGGCAATTTATTAGATATTGGAGCGGGAACCGGAGATTTTTTATTAACCGCAAAACAAAATGGTTGGAATACCATTGGAGTCGAACCAAGCGAAAAAGCCAAAGGAATTGCAATTGGTAAAGGAATCAAATTTTCGGATGCAACACCAAATTTAGAAAGCCACTCTTTTGATGTAATTACAATGTGGCACGTTTTAGAACACGTTCCAAATTTGGAAATTCAAATCAAAGAATTAAAAAGATTGGTTAAACCAAATGGAACAATAATTATTGCGGTTCCGAATTTTAAATCCTACGATGCCAATTATTATGGAAAATTCTGGGCGGCATTTGATGTGCCAATTCACTTCTGGCATTTTTCAAAAACAGCGATCCAATTACTTTTTGAAAAAGAAAATATAAAATTAGAAAAAGTGCATCCTATGAAGTTTGATTCTTTTTATGTGAGTTTGCTTTCGGAAAAATATAAAAACGGAAAAATGAATTATGTAAAAGCAATATGGATTGGGGCAGTGTCAAATTGGAAAGCAAAAAGGAGTTCAGAGTATTCCTCACACATTTATAAATTAAAGAACACCCAAAAAGCAATATAAGGCGATTTAAAAGAAGTTTTTAGACTTAGTATAACTTTCTGTTGTCGTTTTTATAAAATCAGCGGAATCGCGCTTAAATAAATCCGATTTTTATAACTTATTATTATAGGAAACCAAAAAGCAATTGCAAAAACTTATAGTTCCTAAATAGAACCGTTTTAAACATTTTAGTTATTAAATTAAAATTTATACTTTTACCAACAATTAAAAATATCAATATCAAAAAAAGGATGAAAAAATCATTAGTAATTATTGCAATCGCATTTTCAATTATCTCATGCAATAAAAAAGCAGAAGTTGCCTCAACAAAAACAGCTTACGTAGACACCTCAAAATTAATGATGGAATCTACAGAAGCAAAAGACATTGAAGCTAAATACAAAGCCAAATCAGAAGAAATGGGAAAAGAGCTGGAAATAGAAATTGCTAAATTTAAAGCAGAAGCTGGAAGTTTTCAAAAAAATGCTCAAATGAATGGCCAAGCTTGGGCGCAACAAAAAGGAGCTGAGTTACAAAAAAGAGAACAACAACTTCAATACGCGCAACAATCTATAGCGCAACAATTGCAACAAGAAAGCGGCGTTGAAATTGATTCTGTAGTGAGCAGCGTTAAAAAGTTTATCAAATCTTACGGTAAAGAAAAAGGATACGCATACATTTATGGAACTGGAGACGCAGCTTCAATATTATACGCTGAAGACAAATACGATATCACTACCGAAATCATTAAGCTTTTAAATGACAAGTACAAGTCTTCTAAATCAGAAGTTAAAACAGACGCAAAAGCAATAGAAAAAAAGAAATAATAATTCTTAATCAATTTTAAAATGCCTTCAATCGAAGGCATTTTTTGTTAGTAATTAAAATATAAATTGTACTTTCAACGTCTAATTTATAACAATGCAAACGATATCAAAAGCCGCCCAATTTACTTTAAAATTTATCAATCAAACGAACCGCTCCCTATTTTTAACGGGAAAAGCAGGAACCGGAAAAACCACACTTTTAAAGGAAATTATTAAAACCACACACAAAAACACCGTGGTGGTTGCACCAACAGGAATTGCAGCTTTAAACGCCGGAGGAGTTACCATTCACTCCATGTTCCAATTGCCTTTCGGAGGCTTTATTCCCGATAATTCAGCACCGTACTTTTCAGATAGCGTCAAATTTGAAACCAAAAGCACGTTAGTTAGACACTTTAAAATGAGCGGTTTAAAAAAAGCGGTCATTCGAAATATGGAATTGATGATCATAGACGAAGTGAGTATGCTGCGAGCGGATTTATTAGACGCCATCGACTTTATGATGCAATCGGTACGAAAAAAGAAAGCCCCTTTTGGAGGCGTTCAAGTTCTTTTTATCGGTGATTTATTGCAATTGCCCCCCGTAATTCGAGACGAAGAATGGAGCACATTGAGAAAATATTACAACGGTAAATTCTTTTTTCATTCCCACGTAATTCAGCAAAACCCGCCACTTTATATTGAATTGTCAAAGATTTTCAGACAATCAGACGATGCCTTTATTTCGATATTAAACAATCTTAGAAACAACCAAATTTCAAACAATGACATTGCCTTTTTAAATCAATATGTAAAACCCAATTTCGATTTGAATAACAATAAAGGGTATATCATTCTTACCACGCACAACGCCAAAGTTGACGCCATAAACGCCAAAGCACTTGAAGATTTGGAGGGAAAATTAATGACCTTCAATCCAGAAATTGTGGACGATTTTCCAGATAAAATTTATCCAATAGAACATAATTTACATTTGAAAGTCGGCGCTCAAATTATGTTTGTCAAAAATGATCCTTCCTTTGAGAAAAAGTATTTTAATGGTAAAATGGGATTCATAAAATCCCTATCAAGCAATGAAATTTTGGTTCATTTTCCGGATGAAAATTTAACGATAGAAGTTGAAAAATTCGAGTGGCAAAACATCCGATACAAAATCAATGACACCACCAAGGAAATCGAGGAAGAAATAGTAGGAACCTTCGTACATTATCCTATAAAATTAGCTTGGGCAATTACCATTCATAAAAGCCAAGGACTCACCTTTGACAAAGCAGTCCTTGATGTACCGCAGGTTTTTGTTCCTGGCCAAGCCTACGTTGCATTATCGAGATTAAGATCTTTAAACGGCCTAATTTTACTTTCTCCCTTGCAAATGAACGGCATTTCGAACGATCAAGAGGTGATGGATTATTCCTTGAACAAAGCCTCAGAAGAAGCGCTTGCCCAATCGCTGCAACAAGACACCAAAAACTACCTTCATCATTTTTTAAAAGTAACTTTTGATTGGGCCGATTTAGCTCAAGAATTGAGAAACCACCAGTTCAGTTATAACGAAAAATCGGAGGTTTCAGAGAAATCGAAACATGCTGTATGGGCCAAAAAGCAAGCGGAAAGTATCGGAGCAATATTGGATCCATCCAGAAAATTTTTATCCCAATTGGACAAACTATTTGCTTCCGATAATTTCGATATCAACCAAATAGCAGAACGGATTCATGCGGCCTACAATTATTTCTTTGTCACCATGGATCGTGCTGTTTACGATGTTTTGTGGAAATTGGAAGAAGTAAAAAGAGCGAAAAAAGCAAAGGCCTATTTCGATGAATTAGTGTTATTGGAAGAAATGCAAATCAAAGCCGTTTTCCAATTAATGAAAGCCAAATTACTAATTAATACTGTCGCTGCGGGGGCCGAAATCTCTAAAGAGAATTTGACTTCCAATGAAATTAAATCCTACAAAAACAATAAGATTTCCGAAATTCAAACGAAATTCAAAGAACTAAATATTTCATTAGTAAATGACGATGTAGATGTGGATCGTTACACGAAAAAGAAAAGCTCCAAAACAGCAGCGCCTAAAAAATCTACCACCCAGGAAACCTATGAATTATGGCTTCAAAGCAATTCAATAAGTGAAATTGCGGCCATCAGAAAATTAACACCACAAACCATTTACGGCCATTTTTCGAAGTTAATAGAAGCAGGGCAAGTCCAACTTCAAGACGTAATGCCAGAAGATAAAATAGAGGCTTTAACCCTTATTTTCAAAGGATTTAAAGGGCAATCGTTGAACGAATTAATGGAAGCCCACGGCGATAAATTTACGTGGAACGACATGCGATTGTTCAAAGCGGCACTAGGGAAATAGGTTTAGTTCAACCAATAAACCACCATTACGGCAGGAATAAAATAGATTACAATGGTACGAGCGCCATCATAATCTTTCGCTAATCGTTGTCCAAAAAGCAACATCAAAAGCGTAACACACGAGAATATTCCAGCATAAAAACCAAAAGTTCGGCCATGGTTTACATACAATTCAATTGCGCCAACAATGCTTAAAACGCCAGAAATTAATTCTAAAACTAGCACATGGAACAATGCAAAAGGAACCACTTTTTTTAAAATAGTATTCGCAAAATGACCGGTTAGCCATCCTACATTATCTTTCCAATGGAACATTTTATCGTAACCAGATTGTAAAAAAGTGATTGCTAAAAAAATCAAAACTAAAATAGAAGCTACATTGTTCATAATTGTTTATTTTTTGTGAATTAAACGAGTTAGTTTTATTGATAAATCTGTTAAAATTATTTTCGCATTTCCGTTGCGTTCAATGTGATACATGGCGTCGGAAAGCTCCTTAAAAATATCATTTATATTGTTTCCGTTTATAAATGGCGCAAAATTTTCCAATTGGAATTTAGGCACTTTCATTTCCATATAAACGAGTTTCTTTGTTTCATAATTTAGCATTAGAGCTTGGCGAAACATATCGATGCAAAAGTTCAAAAATTTCTTCTGCGTTTCCCTTCCTAAACCTGCAATTTGTTCGCTCCAAAGAATCAAATCCTGAATCGCTTCTGCATTTCCTTTGGCTCTAAAAGCGGCACGAACCCAAGAAACGAACCATTCTTCAAAAGGGAGTTCTTCACTTTCTTCATCTAGTAATAGCAGCGCTTTGTTGTAATTCCCTTGAGATTGGTGAGCAATTTTATCGGCCAAACTTGCTTCAATATTCTCTTTAAGAATCAAGCTATCCGCGATTACTTTTTCACTTAAACCACCAAAATGCAACACTTGGCAGCGCGATAAAATAGTTTGAATAATATCCTCTTCATTTTCGGCAATTAAGATAAAAACTGTTTTTTCTGGCGGTTCTTCCAGTAATTTTAAGAGCTTGTTGGAAGCCGTAACATTCATTTTTTCGGCCATCCAAACAATCACAATTTTGTGTCCTCCCTCGTAGGATTTTAAAGAAAGTAATTTCAATATTTCCTGCGCATCGTCTACGCGAATTTCTCCTTGCTTGTTTTGAACGCCTAAAATTTTGTACCAATCAAACAGTCCACCGTAAGGATTTTCAGCAACAAATTGACGCCAATCGGCCATAAAATCGACACTCTTGGGTTTTGTTTTTACGTCCTCGGTGGTTACAGTTGGAAAAATAAAATGCAAATCGGGATGAGAAATCGAATTGAATTTTAGGTTACAGGATTCGTTTCCGTTGGTATTTTCACCGTCGGTATTGTGGCATAAAATAGATTGAGCATACGCAATTGCCATCGCTAAAGTCCCGCAACCTTCTGGCCCTACAAATAATTGCGCATGAGGAATCCTGCCCGATGACGCGCTTTTTGTCAAATGATTTTTAAGGTATTCTTGTCCTAAGATTTGGGAAAACAGCATAAAGCAAAGATAGTTGAAAGTTCTTAGAAAAGTTTATTTGAGGGTTTGGTTATTCGGTTATTTGCCTAAATGTTTAATTGTCTCTTTACAAATCGTTTCTAAAGCGCTAAGGTTTAAATCGGATAATTTTTTAAAATAGATACACGCCTTTCCCATTTTGTATTTTCCGAGTTCAGCAAGAAGATTGCTGTAGTCTTTTTCCGGCGCTACCACATAAAGCGAGAATTCATTTTTTCGGGGGGAAAACCCAATTAGCATCCAGTCGCCTTCATGGCCGCTGGCGTATTGGTAATGGTAACTTCCAAAACCAATTATGGTTGGACCCCAAATTTTAGGCTCAAAACCCGACCATTTTTTCATTAATTCAATTAAAGCAAAACTGTCTTTCTTTTTTTGTTCGTTATCCACAAAGGAATGAATAAAGTCAGTTACGGCGATTTCAGTTTCGATAGTTTTATTTTTTGTTGCCACTTTATTTTGTGTTATATTTATTGGGTTTTGCTTTCGATGTTTTGAAAAGTTTTAAATTTAACTAAATTCAGCCGTTTAATTTGGAATAGTTATTTCTAAATTAGCTTCTCCAAAAGCTTTAAGCACATGTATTTTTAAACCATTTTTATTAACGCAATTTGTTACTAATCCTGCGCCATTATAATTTAACTCAGTAATATATTCGAACGGATGTAAACAAATAAATCGGAACAACGGAAATAAATTCACCTCCGACTTTATAATTTTTAACTCCAAACTATTGGTAAGCTTTGTTTTTGCCTTGTTTTTATAAGAATTTAAATTCACCGTTTCCAAACCATCCCTATTTGAAACGCTCATAAAATCAAAATAAATACCTCTCGCCGTAGTTCTTGCAAATTTATGTTTAACGGTTTTTATATAGGTGAATTTAATATTTTTCAAATCATTTTCAATAATTGATTCCGTGATTGAAAACTCGTGTGACTTTAACGCCTTTAAATCAGCAACATAAGCTACTTTTTGACCGTCAGGGGAACTTACAATTTTTAAAATATAATTGTCGTTTGAAGACATTGCATAGGCACTTCTGTCATAATTTGAATTTTCATAAGTGGTTGTATATTCAACCATTACATCAAAGTTCAGTTTTTGACCAAATACAGTTGTTAAAGAAGCAAGAAAAAGGGTAAGAAATAGTTTCATCAATTGGGGCTGTTAAAATTATAGTTAACGTTTCGCAACAGGTTTAATTTTTTTTTTGAAAATGAGTAGTTTAAGCTAAAAAAGGCAAAATGAAGTTGAATAAAATTATATCGATTCTTTCCGTTTGCTCCGCCCTCAAGCAGTCTATAGCCAATATTTCCTTGTAGGTTTTTAGTGAAACTATATCTTCCAGATAATGAAAGGTCAATTGCTCTGCCTTTACTTGCGGCGATACCTTCTCCAAAAAAATCAAAACTCATTTTTTGAGACACATCCCAATTGACTATAAGGTTGATAAGAGGAGCGAAACCAACACTAAAATTTTCACTTAAGAGCTCTCTATTCTTCAACGAGACTCCAGCATCTCTAATTTTTGCAGTCAAACCAAGGCCAAATTTAAAATTGTCTTTATTTATGATTCTTCTATTATAGGTAAATCGATAAGAATTAAACTTGTAAACAGCTTCTATGGGTAAGTTAGCTTTAAAGTTGTTTCCATCAAATAGTATATCTTTTTCTATTGTTCCAGTTTCTACAATTTTTAAGGGAGCATAAAGAATGGAAAAATGATTTTTCCCATTTGATAAATAACCAGCGCGTAATCTCAAAAATGGACTTACTGGAGTTTGAAAATCATTTTTCAGAGAAAATAACGTTCCATTATTTCCGAAGCGAATATCATTAATATCTGTAAAAAACACTCCTGATTCAAGATTAACGAATACTTGTGCATTGGCATACAAGGTGGAATTCAAACAAATAAAAAGAATCCAAAATCTAGATTGGAAAACAAGCTTAGAAGTCAAGTGATTCATATTGAGTTCTTATTTTTTTTAAGCGTGTTGTTTAATTTTTTATAATTAATACATGGGCGCTTCGTGTTTTCGCTTTTTTATTTTCAAATATAGTAATTATTTATATCCAAATTTCTGCAATCCATTTTATTATAATTAGGTTCTAAATCTAAAATCTAAAATCAGAACTCTAAAATCCCAATCCTGCCCAAAAAAATAAAATTACTATCTTAGCGCCGAATTTAATTTCTAATAAAACCCATTTCAATGAAAACGCTTCAAGACTTCAATTTTAAAAACCAAAAAGCCATAATTAGAGTCGATTTTAACGTGCCTTTAGACGAGAATTTCCACGTTACCGATTCTACCAGAATTGAAGCTGCAAAACCAACCATAG
>Ga0209443_1000304_pt1 | contig 33410 bp, 30 predicted proteins | sample LauGreBMM110DCMD_2_FD_187571 | JGI IMG/M metagenome (GOLD analysis project Ga0209443, IMG submission 187571) | Freshwater lake microbial communities from Lake Michigan, USA - Su13.BD.MM110.DCMD (SPAdes) (version 2) | ecosystem: Environmental > Aquatic > Freshwater > Lake | place: Lake Michigan... | reverse complement strand
CCTAAAACATATGATTTTATGGTTCAATTTGCACCACTAATAACACAAAATTTTTCAAATACATCAATATTAGAACCTTTCTGGAATGTCACACAAACACGAGCAGAATCAGTACGAAATGCAGAAGCTATTAATAATAGTACATTACCTATTGGAGTATATTCAAGTAAAAATGTATCTATGTATGCTAGTATTAAGTATTAATTTTTTAATATAATATATATATATATGCTAGTTAAAGATTTATATTATCAAAAATATTTAAAATATAAAAATAAATATCTAAATTTACAAAGTCAAATGGGTGGTGTTAATAAATATACAGGTGTTGATAAAATTCGCCCGCCTCTTATTGCTAATACTAATGCTTATCCTTCTAAACAAGTTAAAAATGTATCTCTTTCTCCTTCTCCTTTTTCTGATTTACCTGATGAATTACGAACTAAAATACTAGAGTCTTCAAATTATAGTTATAGATCATTTAATAAAGAATCAAAAAATTTAAAAGATATACAAACACTAAACAGTTTAAATGATAAGCTTGGAATAGATGTTTCAAATATGTTTACTACAAATGAAAATATATTTATAGACTTGAATACTACAAAATTAAAAAATGAAGAAATTTATTTATTAGCCAAAATATTTACGAAGAATATTAATTCAATGGTAACCAAAAATATATTTCTTGATAGGCAAAATGGAGAAATTGATAAAATAGAAGTTGCATTAGGTAAAGTACTTTTATTACATAACTTAAAAGCAATATTATTAAATCCTAATAAAAAATTAGAATTAACTAATGAACACTTTGTTTTTCCTACTTATTATAAAGAAGGAGATGACACAATTATAGTAAATCTTTATCGTCATCAAAATATTTTTCTAGATTTTACATTATTTTTTATTTTTGCTTGTATTGACATTATGAGATTAAATAGTATCATAAACATAAAATTGGATTTATCACATTTTGGACCAAGTGAGCCTTTTAAAAATAAAAAAAATATTGATACAATAATATTTGGCTTAAAAAATTTAAAATTTATTGAACTTTATATCAATAAACTATATTATGATCATGGCACTATCGAGAAATATGTATTTAACGATATAGTTCCTGAATTAGTAGAACCATTAAAAACAAATACAACATTGAAACACCTTAAATTGTCTGGTATGATTAGTTGGCAAGGAGCTAAGGCATTAGCAGAAGTCTTAAAAATAAATACAACACTTGAAACACTCAACCTTTATGAAAGTAGAATGTATGAGCATAATGCTAGATATTTAGCAGAAGCATTAGTAGAAAATAAAAAAACATCATTGAACCATTTAAAACTTACAAATAATGCGGTTGGATGGATAGGTGCTCAAGCATTAGCATTAGCATTGAAATCAGAAAATACAAAACTTAAAATACTTGAACTTGATAATGCGGATATAAGGAATGAAGCAACCGAATTATTAGCAGATGCATTGAAATCAAATAAAATACTAGAAAAACTAGTGCTCAGTTATAATAAAATTGGTGATGTAGGAGCTAAAGTATTAGCAGATGCCTTGGAATTAAATACAACACTGAAAACACTTGAGCTCAGAGACTGTTTTATTAAAAATAAAGATATTTTTAAACCATATTTATCGAGAGTGAACATTTTAATGTAAAAATTACATTATTATTAGCCTTATAAATGTGCCAGTTAACAATTTATATTATTAAAAAATTGAAAAATAATACAATTATATACTATTTATTTACAATAAAAACCAACAATGGCTATAGTAAAACAGATTAATTATTCTGATTTACCTGATGATATTCAAAGTCATATCGTAAATTTTTCAATACCATATGATAGAGAATCAAAACTTACAAAAGATATACAAACACTAAATAGTTTGAAAAAGAAGCTTGGAAAAGATGTTTTAAATATATTTACTACAAAAGAGAATCTATTTTTAGACTTGTCTAATAAATTAGAATATAGAGAAATTTATTTTTTAGCCAAAATATTCACAACAGTATTTAAAACAAGTGTAACAAAAAATATATTTTTTGATAAAAAAATAGTATTTCCATTAGATAACGTAAAAGAAATATTATTAAATCCTACTAAAACATTATATTTTACAAATCAATTCCAAATTGAAAATACCAATAGTGTTACTTTTAATTTTAATAATAATGATTATGTTATAGATTTTATATTATTTTTTATTTTTGTTTGTGTTAAGAGTGTTGTTAACATATCATTTAATTTGTCATATTCATATTATAATAATAATTGTTTTCATGTTATAGATAAAAGTTTTTATACAATAATAAAGGGCTTAAAACAAGGAATTAAATTAACAAAACTCAATATTACTAGTATCGACATGGAAAAAGCTATAATATTAGCACAAGTCTTGAAAACAAATACATCACTTGAATATATTGATTTGACACAACTACAACCAGTAGAACCATATACTCGAATCGATAAAAAAGGAGCTTATGCATTTGCAGAAGCCTTACAAACAAATAAAACATTAAAAGTACTTATACTTGATGGTAATAAAATTGGTGATGCAGGAGCTTACGCATTAGCGAAAGCCTTAAAAAGAAATACAACATTAGAAAAACTTGAACTTAAATGGAATAATTTAGGTAAAGTTTTAATTGATAAAATAAAAAATGATAAAAGAATTTCATTGGAATATAATTATGCTTTTCCATAATAAAATTAGAAATACAGAAAGCATCACACTTAATTTTTTTTAAAATTTTTACTAATAATATCACGAAGTGCAATATTTGGAACAATACTGTCTCTGGTTATTATTTCTCTAGTCATAGGTGAGTGATTATTATAATTTAACCATTTTTCTATTGCACTTCTTTCATAAGTATGACCGTCTGAAGTAATTACAGGATCTATCATAATTTCATGAGTAATAGAACATATAAAATTATAATCAATATTTTGGTTATTATTTTTTTCTAATTGTTTATTTATTTTTATTTTTACTATACCTTGAATTATAGATTCAAAATGATTACCATCGTTTATTATTTGGGTAAAACATCCATTTTCAATAATTAAATTGATAATATCAATAATAGTTTTAGAAAGTTTTTTTTCATATTTATGATTACACCAACATTGCCAATTACTAGAAATATATTTACTATATGAACCTTTATAAGTAAAGCTATATATATTACCATAATTATCAATAAAAATTTTATACGTTGTATCTTTTTTGAACAAATGACAACAGCCCATGGGTTTAATATACCAGCATATATGTTTATTAATAATTTTTGCATCATTAGAAATAAAATTATTTAATGCATTAGATGGTATTGTATTGCACTTATAACCAAATCGCGGACCTTTTTCAATAATAGTAATTACTTCTTTTTTTAAAGTAATATAGTTATCTGAATTTATTTCATCAATAGATTTAGAAACCATTTAATGTTATTTATTATAAATAAATAATAGATAAATTTATTATTTTACAATTTTTTATAATATATATATATGCTAATTAAAGATTTATATTATACATTTAGACATTTAAAACGCCGATTTTAAAAATCTTTTTTATAATTTATAATTAATTCTAAATGTTGTAAATCATTATATAAATTATCATAATTTGAAAGACAAATTTCTTTATTTTTTAATGTTAATTTCTTACTAATAATATTAATTATTCTTGTATAACCTTTATTACATGGGAATAATATGACTGCTTGATTTATTTTATTATTGATTCTAATAGTATAATCAATTAGATTAATATCTATAATACCTTGTAAAGATGTTATAAATTTATTTGATAATTGATAATTAAAATTAGACCATCCTTTTTTATCATATAAGTTTTTTATATTATTTTCAATACAATCTATAATTTCTGAATAATAATCATCATTATCTTCAAAAGTATATTTAATTAAATTAACACCTTCAATCATCGTTGGTAATGTAATTTTATAATTTTCATTCAAAATGTATATTATATTATTATTTTTAAATTGTTCTAAAGCATATCCTAATTCAAGCATAACATTTGGATTTGGATATAAATATTCAATTGTATCAGGTGTTAGATCACATACAAATATATCTGCTTTCTTTATATGATATGTAATTTTATCTAATAATCTTGAATAATTATTTGGATTTATACTAACATCAATTATAATATCTTTTAGTTTTTCACTAATTTTTAAGAATGTTTCATATGATTGATTATTTTTAGTGGAATGTGAATAAAATGCACTCATTATTATATTTAATAATATATTTCTAAGTAAAAAATTGATTTATATAAATGTTAGTTAATTATTATATATATCATATATTTGAAATGATTGGATTATATTTATTAACAACAAATCAATTATCAAAAGATGAAACAATTAAATTTGGAATGTCTATGAGAATAGAATATAGATGGATTGACTATTTAGCAATATTTAGTAATTCTAAATATGTTTATTATTATGAATTTTTAGATAAATTAACACGAGAAGAAATATTAGTTATTGAAGATGAAATATTGCAATTACATAAAAATGAGAGAAATACATTTTTTCAAACTGAATATTTTTATTGTAACGATAATAAACAATTTCATCAATCTATAATTAAAGTATTGGATTCAAAGAACATTAACTATAAAGTACATGATGAACATGATTTTGATAGAAAATATTATGATAATAATAAAGATAATGAACCATTAGATAGAACATTAGAATTAGAAAAAAATAAAATTACTATAATCAAAAAAAAATCAAAAGTTTCTCATGATTATCAAATTGAAATTATTGATAAAAGTATAGAACACTATCAAAAAAACGATAAAGGAATGTTAATTTTAATATGTGGTGTTGGTAAAACTTTAATATCACTATGGATTACTATAAAATTAAATTTAAATAAAATATTAATAGGTGTTCCTAATACTTTATTATTAGAACAATGGGAAGAAGTAATTAAAGGTAATGAAGATTATTATGGTGTAATACCAGATATAGAAATATTAATAGTTGATAAAGATTGTAATAAAGATAAAATAATAAAATTTTTGAAAGATAATGAAAAATGTATTGTAATAACAACATACCATTCAAGTAATAAAATTTTGGATGCTATAAATGAATCAAATTATATATTTGATATAAAAATTAATGATGAATGTCATCATTTAACAACTTCAGATATGAAATTAGCAAATACACGGAAAGCATTTGTTCATATGTTAAGTATTAAATCAAAAAAACAAATATCTTTAACTGCAACATTAAAGCAAATTGAAATAAATGATACCGATCCAAATATTATATCTAATGAAAATAAAGAATTTTTTGGTGATATTATTGATAAAAAAAATATGATATGGGCGATTAATAAAAATATTATTTGTGATTATGTTATTCAGACAATTATAACAGAAGATGTAGAATTAGAAGATATAATAAATAAATTTGATATATCTGAAGAGTGTGATAAACGATTATTTTTAAGTGCATATATAACATTAAAAAGTATAACTGAAGATCATTCTCACCATTTATTAATATACACAAATAAACAAGAGAATGCAGATAAAATAATACATTATGCTAACTTATTAATTAAACATAAATATTTTAATTCTGAAAATTTCTTTTTTGATAGTTATCATAGTGGTTTAGATGAAGATATACAAGATAATATTATTGAAAAGTTTGGTGAGTATGATAATGCTTTTATTTCATGTGTTTATTCATTAGGTGAAGGATGGGATTTTCCTAAATTAGATGGTGTTGTATTTGCAGAAACAATGAATTCAAATATAAGAATAGTTCAATCTGCTTTACGAGCAAGTAGAAAAAATACTAAAGAACCAAATAAAATAGCAAAAATGATAATACCTATATTATATAATGAAAATTGGTTAGATAGTAATAACGATGATTTCAAGAAAATTAAAGAAATTATATATCAATTAGGATTAGAAGATGAAACTATTATGACAAAAGTTAAAGTTTATAAAATTCCTATAAATAAAGCAGGTAAAAAATCAAATAAACATATAAATACTATTGATAAATTTGATTATTATGATGAAGAATTAACACAATCGTTAAGATTAAAAACAATTCCAAGACATGCACTTGATATTACATATAAGAAAGCACGACAAATTATACAAGAAAAAAATATTAAAATTAATAGTAAAGAATTATATTACGAATTATGTTTTAAAGATATTAGATTACCATCAAAACCAGATGAAAGATTCAAAGGACAATTTGATTGGATAGATTATTTAGGTATTGAAAGAATATATTATAAAATTGATAAGTGTAAAGAAATGATTGATATCTATTTGAAAGAAAATCCTGAAATTAAAAAGCATTATTTAAATTTATCATTAGTTTGTCAAGAATTATGTAAATTAGATAAAAGTTTTCCACCGAATAGTTTATGGGTAGAATATTATAAAATAAAAGAATTAAATGAGATAATTAAAATATCTTCTGTTGCAAAAAAAAGAGGTGTTATTTTATAAAAATATTAAGAAAAAAATACGTTAGTTCAAAAAATTAAATAAAAATTGAGTTATTTAAATTTAAAGATAAATTATCTTAATATTATATATATATAAGAATGTCAAAGTATGTTTGTGAATTATGTAAAAAAGATTTTAAGCAAAAGAGTGATTATGATAAGCATAAAAATAATAAGAAACCATGTATCTCTATTAGTGAAATAGAAAAATTAAATCAAACTAAAGAAGTTAAAAATGATAATAAAACTAATTTAACTACAATTTTTAAATATTGTTTAGATGTATTAAGAGATAACGAACATTTAACAGGTGATAAAGCATTAAGAACTTTAGCACATTTATTAGATTTAAGATTATTAGAACATCAATTTGGAAAGACTATTGATATTGATGAATTTAATTATGATTTTAGTCATATTGAAGATAATATGATTGATAATCATAAAAATAAATTATTATCAATTGTAAGATTTAGTAAATTAGCACAAGAAAAAGAAGATAATATACCTACTAATATGAAATATTTATGGGATGATATTTTAGCAATTCATCCTAAAACTAAAAATATATTTCTTAAAGGAAGAGGATTTGATATAACAAATCAATCAACTTATAAAAAATTAATTACTAAATTAAGTAGTTTTGATTTTGAATCTATTGAAGCAGATATTTTAGGTGAAGCATATGAAGAAGTAATTCAAGATGTTATGATTGGTAAAACATTAGGACAATTTTTTACTCCCCCAAAAGTTAAAAAAATGATGGTAAAATTAATTGACCCACAAATAAATAAAAATGGTTCAATTGAAAAGATCTTTGACCCAGCAATGGGAACAGGTGGATTTTTAATTACGTGTTTAAGACATTTGATTAATCAATCTAAAATTAAAAATATTAAATTAGATTGGGATTTTATTCGTAAGCAAGGATTAGGTGGAAGAGAAGCAGAACCTGATACATATCAATTAGCAGTATCTAATATGTTAATTTCATCGGGTCATATGTTTGATGTTCTTGAAAAAGGTGATAGTATCCGTAATCCTATAACTAATAAATATGATATAATTTTAGCAAATCCTCCTTTTGGAATTGATGGATTAACATATGATGATATTAATCATGCATTAAGAAATGAATATTTACCAATTAAATCTAATAGTGCTGTTCCATTATTCTTACAAGCAATTATATATCAATTAAAAATTAATGGAAGATGTGCTGTAATATTACCAGAAGGACAAGAATTATTTAGTAAAAATAATGCTTTAGTAGCAGTAAGAGAATTCCTAATGAAGACTTGTGATTTGAAAGAAGTTATATATTTACCAGCAGGAACATTTACACATACAACAATTAAAACTTGTGTATTTTATTTCATTAAGAAACGTGAAGGAAAAGATGCATTAGAAACAAATATTAAAGTATCAAAAACAACACAAAAAGAAACAGGAAGAGAATACAAATTTAGTAAAACTCATCAAACGATTAAAGTACATTTCTATGATTATAATCCTGATAATGATGTAAAACATGAATTAATTGAAGGTGGTGTAAGTATTGATGAATTATCTAAAAATAATTATTCATTGAATTATGCAGAATATTTGAAAGATAATGTTGAAGATGAAGTATATGAAGAAGGTATTGTTGTAAAAACATTAGGTGATATATGTGAATTTAAGAATGGTAAAGGAATTAAAAAAGAAAATTTAATAAATGGAGAATATCCTGTTATTGGAGGAGGTCAAAAACCAATGGGTTTACATAATGAATATAATACAAATGAAAATGTTATATTATGTTCTTCAAGTGGAGCATATGCTGGGTTTATAAGTAAGTATGATAAAAAAGTATGGGCTAGTGATTGTTTTTCAATTAAACCTAAAAGTAATTTAATTAATAATAATTATTTATATTTTACACTTAAATTATTTTTGCAAGATAAAATATATAAATCACAAACAGGAACAGCTCAACCTCATATATATTCTAAAAATTTAGAAAAATTAAAAATCCCAGTTCCATCATTAGAAAAACAAAAAGAAATCATCGAATATTGTGAATCAAATAATAATCTAATCAAACAATTAGAAAATGAAATAGAACAAAATAAAATACAAGCAAATCTATTTTTATCTAATATTGTAAAGAAAGTTAAAATAGAACAAGATGAAATAAGTGATGATGATTCTAATTCAGTTAAATCAAATGATTTATAAATAAATCAAAGTACAAGAAAAAATTAATAAATAAAAAAATTAGTTAATAAGCATAATAAATTATTGTATAGTGTTTCTTATCAGCATTTTATAAATTCGATAGAAACCTTTTTTAGTATAAATTCAAAATATACCTATTAAATCATATGTTAATATTTTTAAAGGAGCATATAATAGAAGTGAAAAGTATATTAAGACTATTAAACAAAGAGTTAATAAAAAGAAAAAGAAAATTAACGAAACTAAAAATAGTGAATTATAAATTTATTTAATAACATTATTACTAAAATTATTTATTCTTAATAATGATGCAAATTCTTTTTCAATTTAACAAAAAATTGAAAAATAATTTATTTAAGGTTACAATAAATATAATACATAAAAATACTAAATAAAAGGACACAATGGACAAATCATATGAAGTTATTGTTACTTCAATATATTCTGGTTTTAGTAACTTAAATGATGATATACTATCTATCATTTTTACAATGCTTTTTGCCTCTAGTGATTATACAAGATGTCATAAAATTATTTCTGAAATAAATAAACAATTTAAAAAATTTGTATTAAATATAATACCCATATTACCAGAAATTAATTTTTATAGTACTACTTTTAAATTTCAGAAAAATAACGGACTTGACGAAATCTTCAGAGAAACTAAAAATATTACAACATTAAAATTAAAAGGAATTATTAATGATTGTAATTTAGTCGAATCAATAGCAGAATTCTTGAAATATAATAGTACACTTAGAACACTTGATCTTAGTTATAATAAGTGTATAAGAACGCCTATAACTATATATATAATAGCACAAGCCTTAAAATATAATAGCACATTAACAGAACTTAATCTTAAAAATACTCGTTTCTATACTATTGATATAGTAGAAGTCTTAAAAATAAATACATCACTGACAATACTTAATCTTAGTTATACTGGTATTTGTGGAGAAATGTTAGTAGAAGTCTTGAAACATAATAGCACACTTATAACACTTGATCTTAGTTATACTGGTATTTGGGGAGAAATGTTAGCAGACGCTATAACAAAAAATACAACATTGAGAACACTTTATGTTAATAATAATATGATTGATTCACCTGGAATGACAGCAATAGCAGAAGCCTTAAAATATAGCAAACTAACAACAATAGATATTAGTTATAATAATGTAGGACATAATACAGCAAAAGCAATAGCAGAATCCTTAAAAATAAATACAACACTGACAACATTGATGCTTAATAATACTAGAATGCATTCAAGTGAAATAGTAGCAATAGCAAAAGCATTGCTAATAAATCAAACACTAACAACAATGGATATTAGTTATAATGATTTAGGGTATTATGGAGCAAAAGCAATAGCAGAAACAATAGAAATAAATACAACACTGATATCACTTAATTTTAGTTATTGTAATATGAGTGACGATGGAGTAAAACTAATAGAAAAAGCTTTGGAAATAAATACAACAATAAGTGCATTTTTTTAAATAAACTATTTTGTGATACTATTTTTTTAATTTAACAAAAAATTGAAAAATAATTTATTTTAAGATTGTAATATGATACATAAAAAATATTAAACAAATGGACAAACAACAAGAAAATCATTTTATTGAGTTAAATGATGATGTAGTATCTATCATTATTAAAATGGGGTTTGATTCTTTTGATTTTATAGAATGGTATAAAACTATGTCTAAAATAAATAAACAATTTTATAGAATTGTATTAAATATAATACTTATATTAACACAAATTAATTTTTATAATACTACTTTTATTACATATCAGAAAACTAACGGACTTGAAAAAATCTTAGAAAAAACTAAAAATATTACAACATTAGAATTAAAAACAATTACTTGTAATTCTAATGTGCTAGAAGCATTAGTAGTTTTTTTAAAAGATAATAAACCATTAACAACATGTCGTTTTAATAATATATATAAATACGAATTAAAAAAAACAATTAAAAATGTATCTGCAATAACATACGATTTTTTAGAAGCTTTCTTGACAAATACAACATATATTGAACTTGATTTTTCTAATATGAGTATAGATTCTAGTAATGCAGTCGATTTAATAGCAAACTACTTGACAAAACCCAATATAAAACTTACAACACTTGACCTTAGTTCTAATAAACTTGTAAGGTATACACGAAAAATAACAAAAGCCTTTGAAATAAATAAAACATTAACAAAACTTAATCTTAGCAATACTATTATATGGGTCTCTGATATAGCAAAAGCCTTGAAATATAATAACACACTTTTAATACTTGATCTTAGTTATACTAGTATTGGTAATATAAAATGTATTGATTTTGATGGAGGTAAAATAATAGCGGAAGCCTTAAAAATAAATACAACACTAACAACATTGATACTTAATAATAATGGGATGCATTCATATGGAATAAAAGCAATAGCAATAGCCTTGGTAATAAATAGTACATTAACAACAATAGATATTAGTAATAATGAGATACGTTCATATGGAATAATAGAAATAGCAGAAACCTTAAAAACAAATACAACACTTTCAACACTGATACTTAATAATACTAAAATGCGGTCACGTGAAGCAATAGCAATAGCAAAAGCTTTAGAAATAAATAACACATTAACAACAATTTATATTAGTAATAATGATGTAGGCTATGATGGAGCAAAAGCGATAGCAGAAGCCGTAAAAATAAATACAACACTAACAACACTTATTTTAAGGTGTTGTAATATTGGCGATGATGGAGCAAAAGCAATAAGAGAAGCTTTAGAAACAAATACAACAATTCAAATAATTACAATATAAATGCTTTTTTTTTAATAAAACTCTAGTAGTAAATAAATAAAAATTGAAAATTATTTGTTCTTAATGATTATTAATAATAAATAATTTTACAAATGGAACATGATACTGATAATCATGTTTCTATATTTTCTATACCAGATGATATACTAATTTCTATACTAACATCTTCAAAGTCTTCACCTGTAAATAAAGTAATGAGACAAATAAAAGAAGATGATATACATACCAGTTTAGAAAAAAAGATTACAAAAATAAGCAAAGATAAATTAAATTATACAGAAATTTATTATTTAGCTAAATTATATGTAAATGATATTAATATTTTTAAAAATAAGTGTTCATTAAATATATTAAAAGAATCATTGGAGGTTCCTCATAAAAAATTACTTTTAACTAATAATTTATCATTAGTAAACTTATTAAAAAAAGCGTTGTTAAATCCTACTAAAAAATTATTTTTAACTAATAATCAAAAAATAAAATGCTCATATGATGAACACATTATATTATATATCAATCCTATAAATGATGATTATTTTGATTTACTATTAAATCTTATATTTTTTTGTATTGATATTAAAAAGACATTTACTTGTATAACATTATATTTAACAGATATTAATTTTCAAATTTTTAAGAATAGTTTTAATACAATAATACTTGCATTAAAACTAAATATACCACTTAAATTACTGATACTTAAAAATAATCAAATCGATAATAAAGTTATAGCAATAGCAGAAGCCTTAAAAACAAATACAACACTATTAAAACTAGCGCTTGATGGTAATTATATTATTTCATCTGGAGTTAGAGCAATAGCAGAAGCATTAAACATAAATACAACACTATTAACACTTAATCTTAACTCAAATAAAATCTATCGTTCTGGAATTAGTGCATTAGCAAAAACTTTGAAAATAAATAAAACACTCAAAACACTATATCTTAAATTTACTTCTATTGATAAAGAGGGAGCCAAATTAATAGCAAATGCCTTGAAACAAAATACAACACTATTAAAACTAGATATTCAACAAAATAGTAAATTTGGTGATGAAGGGGCTAAAGAATTTGCAGATGCCTTAATTCAAAATACAACATTAACAGAACTTTGTGTTGGAAATAATGATATTCGTGATGAAGGAGCTACAGCATTAGCAGCAGCCTTGAAAACAAATACAACACTATTAAAACTTGACATTGTACAACCAGACTATATATATTTTACATTCAATAAAGATATTTTTACTCCATATTTATCAAGAGTGATGATTTAATTTAATAAGATTATTACTTAAATTACGGTAAAGTATATTAAAAATAACTAATATATAATATATAATATGTCAGTTTCAGATTTAACGTATAAAAATAAATATTTAAAATATAAAAATAAATATTTAAATTTACAAAGTCAAATAGAGGACATTAATGCTACTGGTGGTGGTTTTTCAGATAGTTTGAAAAGTATGTTTTTACCTAAACCTAAACCGGTACCTAAACCTAGTATACCAGACGATTTAATAAGTTCTATGTTATTTTATTCAAATTCTTTACCAATAAATAGGGAAACAAGAAGAATAATGAATTCAACTACTGATATAGATTCAAATAAATTTTTAAGCTTAAGAGAAAAGCTTGGAAAAACAACATTAGATAATTTGTTTTCTACAGGTGAAGATATAGTTATTAATGAGCAATTAAATAATAAAGAAATTTATTTATTAGCTGGATTATTTGTTAGTAATATTAATAACATAAATATAAAAAATATTTATTTTGATATTTCTAAAAATATGCCATTTCCATTAGATAAATTAAAAGAAGCATTATTAAATCCTACTAAAACATTATATTTAACTAACAATTTTCGAATAAATAATACAAATATACATGAATTAGGTGCTGATACTATTGTTTTATTTTTTAATCTTCTAAACGATGACTTGATTTATTTTCAATTAAAACCTATAAATGATGATTTTTTTGATTTTCAATTAAATTTTATATTTTCTTGCATTGCTATTATAAAAAGAAATGGAAACATAGTATTAGATTTTTGGCCTAATACATTTACATCCGAAAAATATATTAATGGTTTCAAAACAATAATACATAGCTTAAAACAACAAAATATACCAATAACAAAACTTAGCCTTTGGACTAATCAAATTAGTGATGAACAACAATTTGCATTAGCAAATGCTCTGAAAATAAATACAACAGTTAAAAAAATTAGTATTAAAGCCAATAAATATAATTATTAACTAACAATAAACTAATAAATGATACAAGGTTACAAGAATTAGGTGGTGATATTCTCTTATTTATTAATCCTATTAATTTTATATTTTTTTGCATTGATATTATAAAAAGAAATGGAAACATAATATTAGATTTTATTCCTAATACATTTACATTTGAAAAATATATTAATAGTTTCAAAACAATAACACATAGCTTAAAACAACAAAATATACCAATAATAAAACTTAAGCTTTGGACTAACCACATAAGTGTTGAACAAATAATTGCATTAGCAAATGCTCTGAAAATAAATACAACAGTTAAAAACAGTATTATTAAATCCTACGAGTGACAATTGTTTAAAATTATCATTAAATTACTTTAAGTATATTAAAAATAACTAATATATAATATAAAATATATTATATGTCAGTTTCAGATTTAAAATATAAAAATAAATATTTAAAATATAAAAATAAATATTTAAATTTACAAAGTCAAATAGGTGGTGTTCGTTTTCTTCCCGATAATGGTGTTGATATTTATAATACAGCTCCTATACATCCTGCTACTTTAGATGATGTTCTTCCTAAACCTCCGACAACTTTTATGCAGACAATACCAGATGATCAATTAATGTCTATACTAGAGTTATCAAATACAGTATTTGATAAAAAATCACAACAATTTAAAGATGAAATTACACAGACAAAATTAAAAGAAAAGCTTTCAAAAACTACACTAGATATGTTTAGCACAGGTAATAATATAATTATTAATGATAAATTAAATTATAGAGAAATTTATTTATTAGCTAAATTATTTGTAAAACATATAAAACTAGATTCAGATACTTATTTTGAAAAAGTATTAAAATCAGTAGGTAAAACAATTGTAAAGGATATTAATATATATCTTAATATTTTTGAAAATATATTTTCATTAAATATCTTAAAAACAGTATTATTAAATCCTACTAAAACATTATTATTAACTAACAATAAACTAATAGATGATACAAATATACGCCAATATTTGAATACTGATATTGGTGAAACAAATATACACTATTATTTGAATATTGATAATCCTATTTTCTTATTTATTAATCCTATAAATGATGATTTTTTTGATTTTCAATTAAATTTTATATTTTTTTGCATTGATATTATAAAAAGAAATGGAAACATAATATTAGATTTTACGGCTAATACATTTACATTCGAAAAATATATTAATAGTTTCAAAACAATAATACTTAGCTTAGAACAAAATATACCAATAATAAAACTTAAGCTTTCGTCTAACCTAATAAGTGTTGAACAAATAATTGCATTAGCAAATGCTTTGGAAAAAAATACAACACTAAAAATAATTAACCTTAGCAACATTAGATTTGGCTATAAAAATATCCAAGGTTCATCTGATGTATCCAAAGCAATAGCAGATGCCTTAAAAAAAAATACAACACTTACAGAAATTTATCTTGATGAGAATTATATTGAAGACGAGGGAGTCAAAGCAATAGCAGAAATGTTGAAAGATAACAAAACACTGAGAATACTTGCACTTGGAATTAATGAATTCGGTGCGGAGGGAGCCAAAGCAATAGCAAGTGCCTTAGCAGTAAACACAACACTAATAACACTTGATCTTAACCAAAATTTTACATTAGGTAATGAAGGAATTAAAGCAATTGTAGAAGCATTGAAAAAAAATAAAACACTAAAAAAATTTAATCTTAGATCTACTGGTTTTGATAATGAAGGCGCCAAATCATTGGTAGAAGCCTTAAAAATAAATACAACACTAAGATCACTTTATATAAATAAGGAAAAGATAGAATCTTCTATGTTTAAGCCATATTTATCAAGAGTGAGAATTTTTTAAAATTATTACTAAATTACTTCAAATATATTAAAAATAACTAATATATAATATAAAATATATTATATGTCAGATTTAGATTATAAAATTAAATATTTAAAATATAAAAATAAATATTTAAATTTACAAAGGCAAATAGGTGGTGTTGATGAGTTTAATCCTCATATACCTCTTCAACATTCTTTACCAGATGAATTAGTAAGTTCTATACTAAGGTTTTCAAAATCTCCGCCAGTAAATAAGGAAACAAGACAACTAATGAATGCAGAAATAGAAACAAGCTTAAAAGAAAAGCTTGGAAAAATAACACTAGATGGTTTGTTTTCTACAGGTAATAGAATAGATATTAGGGAGCCATTAAATAATAGAGAAATTTATTTATTAGCTAAATTATTTGTTCGTAATATTCAAAATACAACATCACTTGATTTATATTATGATATTAGTGGTAAACTTATTAATTTTGCTCCATTAAAAAATGCATTATTAAATCCTACTAGACCATTCTTTTTAAGTACTGACGTGATATCACCTGAAAAATTACGATTTAGAAATGATTCATATTTTACGATTACTATTGGTAATGATGATTTAATAGATTTTCAATTACGTTTTATATTTGTTTGTATTGATATTATGAAAAGACAAGGAGATATAAGATTATATATTGATGCTTTTCATATTAGAGAAGTATCTCATTCAATAGTAAAATTTACAAATAGTTTCAATACAATAATACTTGGCTTAAAAATAAATATACCACTAAAAATACTTAATATTCCTGAATTAATTCTATATCATATGCAATTGACTGATACTCAAATTAAAGCATTAACAGAAGCATTAAAAATAAATACAACACTTAGAGAACTTAACCTCTCAAAAAATTTCATTAGTGATGAAGGAGGCAAAGCATTAGCAGAAGCATTAAAAATAAATACAACACTTACAAAACTTAACCTCTCAAAAAATTCCATAGGTAATCAAGGAGCCATTGCATTTGCAGAAGCCTTGAAAACAAATACAACATTAACTACACTTGATTTTGGTTGGAATTATATTGATATTAAAGGAGCTAAAAAATTGGTAGAGGCCATGAAGATAAATACAACATTAACTACACTTTATCTTAAAGGTAATTACAATATTCCTAATACTCGTTCTTATTTAAGAGATAATGGTGTGGTAAGAAATATTAAAACTGACTAATTTTTAAATATCGATAACTTATGTAAACCTCTATAAAATTAGCAGATGAAACAAATACAACATTTTCTTATCAAGAAATATAAATTAATAAAACTAAAAATATTGAATTATAATTTTTTTAGAAATAAATAAGTTAATTTAATAAAATGAATACACTCAAAAATATAGAAGAAAGAATTAAATTTAAAAATATTATAATTAAATTTAAAAAATATTTAAATAATTTAGATATAGATGATAGAGCAAGTATTATTACTGATATAAATATGTGGATTAACGTATATACAAAACTTAATGAATTAAACAGTACAAATAATAATTTTTATAATCATATATCTAATATATCTAATATATATAATTCAGACATTAAAAGTATTATTGATATTCGTCAAAAAAATTTTTGGAGTAATTTATTTTTATATATTGAAATAAAAGAATGTCAAGAATTTATAATATTCTTAGATAATATATCAAAATAATAAAAATTGAATAATATATTATTAAAAATAATAACTTATTTTAATTAAATGTCTACACTACATGAGATAGAACAATTAATACAAGTTAGACTTATTTTGGCTAAAGTAAATACAATATTATATAAATATGATAGTAATACTAAAAATCATATTATTAAACATATAAAAGATTGGATTAAATTATATAAAAATCAAAATAAAGAAGATGATCGTAATTTAAAATTTTATAATTATTTATCTGAAATGGATTATAATAATCACGTATATTTTATTAATATATGTGATTTTATTGAACTAAAAGAATGTTGTGATTTTATAAATTTTCTAAATAAAATAATAATATTTGATAAAAATTAATTTGTAAAAAAAATTTTAATAAGTCTAGATAAATAAAAAATTAAAAATTAAATAATTTTATAAATTATTAGTAAAATATTTTATTAATAATATATATTATATGTCAGAAATAAATTATACGTGTTCATTGGGTTCCTTGTGTCATAGTTCTAAAATATTAGAACGAAATAAATATAAATTATGTTCTTATCCTTTTGATTGGATTTTTTCAAACTGTAATAATATTATACATTGTATAGAAGACAATTTTAATATTTTTTTAGATAAATCATATTATATAACTGTATCACAATCAAAATGCGGACATGCAAAATATCATAAGTGTATGTTTAATCATCACAATCCATTAATAAATATAGACCATTATAATTATTATCTAAGATGTGTTGATAGATTTAAAAATTTACTTCAAAAAAAAGAACATAAGTTATTTATTATAATATTAAATAATAAAATTGAAATTGTTAAAAATGATTTTGATTATATTATTGATTTTAATAATAAATTTTCAAAATATACATCTAATTATACACTATTAGTTATTTTTCATATAGCAAAAAAAGAAAAAAATTATCACATATTCACATACAATAATAATATTCATTTTTTAGAATTACATACTTTATCACTTAGCAACGGTAATGATTTTTTTGATGAGAATGATAATATTTATTTAGATAATATCATAAAATCAAAATATAATTTTAATATTAAAAATTAATATACAAGAAAAAAATGTTGTGATTTTTGTAAATTTCTAAGTAAAAGAGTAATAATATAAAAAGTTTTTTTAATAAATACAAAAAAATTGAAAATTTAAAAGTTTATTATTACAATAAATAAATATAATTAATATTATGACAGATATTGAGGATGCAGTATCGGATGCAGTATCTAAAGGTGATCTAGTTCGTCTTAAGTATCTTCATGAAAATGGACACGAGTTGTATTATTCGTTGTTTGAAAAGGCTGCACGGAATGGTCATATTAACTGTCTCAAGTATCTTGACGAAAATGAATGCCCTTGGAATAATTGGATGTGCAATTATGCTGCGCAACAAGGGCACCTTGAATGTCTCAAGTGGGCTCGTGAAAAAGGATGTTCTTGGGATGAAGGAACGTGCACCAATGCTGCAGCATTTGGTCAAATTGACTGTCTAAAGTATCTTCATGAAAATGGATGTCCTTGGGATGAACAAACGTGTAAGTGGGCTGCCTACTATGGTCATTTTGAATGCCTCAAGTATGCTCATGAAAATAGATGCCCTTGGTCTTCAGATACATGCAAATATGCTGCAATGCTTGGTAATCTTGAATGTCTCAAGTATGCTCACGAACACGGATGTCCTTGGGATCAAGAAACGTGTAAGTGGGCTGCCTACTATAGACATTTTGAATGCCTCAAGTATGCTCATGAACACGGATGTCCTTGTCATAAAAAGTTTATAACAACTATTGTTCAAAAGATTCTTATTCCAAAGTGGCGTGATTCTGTTAAGAGTCGTCAGATTGTTTACTACTGGATGGAACTTAGTACACAGGCTTCTTGTGCAGAAAATGGACGAGCTCGTATTGAAGATATGAAATCATTTGAAAATGATTGTAATAGTCTGATAATATAAAAAGTTTTTTTTAATAAATACAAAAAAATTGAAAATTTAAAAGTTTATCGGTCATAATAAATAGATATAAACAAAATTATGGATAATTATCGAAAAGCTATTAATCAAGTAGTAAAAAATGGTAATCTAGATATTTTAATGGATTTCCATAAGAAAAATAAATATTTGATGCCTTGGAATGAAGAAACATGTTCAATAGCTGCAAAAAATGGGCATCTTGATTGTCTCAAGTATCTTCATGAAAATAAATGCTCTTGGGATCAAGATACATGCACTAATGCTGCAAGATTTGGTCATCTTGAATGTCTCAAGTATGCTCACGTAAACGGATGTCCTTGGAATAAAAATACGTGCATAGAGGCTGCAAGTAATGGTCATCTTGAATGTCTCAAGTATGCTCATGAAAACGGATGTCCTTGGAATAAAAATACGTGCATAGAGGCTGCAAGTAATGGTCATCTTGAATGTCTCAAGTATGCTCATGAAAACGGATGTCCATGGGATTGCGATACATGTGAATATGCTGCAAAAAATGGTCATCTTGATTGTCTCAAGTATCTTCATGAAAATAAATGCTCTTGGAATCAAGATACATGGGTATGTAAATATGCTGCATCAGGTGGTCATCTTGAATGTCTCGAGTATGCTCACGTAAATGGATGCCCTTGGAATAAAAATACGTGCATAGAGGCTGCAAGTAATGGTCATCTTGAATGTCTCAAGTATGCTCATAAAAACGGATGTCCTTGGAATAAAAATACGTGCATAGAGGCTGCAAGTAATGGTCATCTTGAATGTCTCAAGTATGCTTACGAAAACGGATGTCCATGGGATTGCGATACATGTGAATATGCTGCAAAAAATGGTCATCTTGAATGTCTTAAGTATGCTCACAAATATAGATGCCCTTGGGATACATGGGTATGTAGATATGCTGCATTAGGTGGTCATCTTGAATGTCTCGAGTATGCTCACGTAAATGGATGCCCTTGGAATAGATGGACATGTGCAGAAGCTGCAAAAAATGGTCATATTAAATGTCTCACGTATGCTTACGTAAATGGATGCCCATGGGATTCATTGACGTGCACGTATGCTGCAGAAAATGGTCATCTTGAATGTCTCCAGTATGCTCACGAAAAAAATTGTCCTTGGGATACATATACGTGCGCGTTTTCTGCACGAAATGGTCATCTTGAATGTCTCCAGTATGCTCACGTAAATGGATGCCTTTGGGATGCATCTACGTGTTCAGAAGCTGCACGATATGGTCATATTAAATGTCTCCAGTATGCTCACGTAAATGATTGCCATTGGAATAGATATACGTGCGAAGAAGCTGCATTAGGTGGTCATCTTGAATGTCTCAAATATCTTCACGAAAACGGATGCTCTTGGGATAAAGATACGTGCGGGAATGCTGCATTAGGTGGTCATCTTGAATGTCTTGAGTATGCTCACGAAAATGGATGCCCTTGGAATAATTGGACGTGCTGGTATGCTGCACGAAAAGGTCATCTTGAATGTCTCAAGTATGCTCACGAAAAAAATTGTCCTTGGGATGCCATTACATGCGCGAATGCTGCACGAAATGGTCATCTTGTATGTCTCATGTATGCTCACGTAAATGGATGCCCTTGGGATAAAGAAACGTGCATGGGTGCTGCAAACAATGATCATATTAAATGTCTCAAGTATGCTTACGAAAATGGTTGTCCGTATGAGCCAAAATTGAAGTCTACGATTGTTCAAAAGATTCTTATTCTAAAGTGGCGTGATTCTGTTAAAAGTCGACCAATTGTTTACTACTGGATGGAATGTAGTGCGCAGACTTCTTGTGCAGAAAATGGACGAGCTCGTATTGAAGACAAGAAATCATTTGAAAATGATTGTAATAGTCTGATAGTATAAAAAGTTTTTTTAATAAATACAAAAAAATTGAAAATTTAATAATTTATTATTATAATAATATTATATAATTAATTCATTACTATTTTAATTAAATTATTATGTCTTCAAGCATAACAAATTCTATTTCTAATACTAATTGTCTATGTGGCAATATTGACAATAATATTTTTTGTGAAAAATGTAATAAAGGAATGTGTGAACTTTGTTTCAAAGAATTACTAGTAACAAATCGATTTTTTCCAAAATGCATGACTTGCTGTAATACAGAAACTTGTACTTTCTTACATTGTATGCATTGTGAAATTGAAATTTCAGAAGAAGTTATTACAAATAATACTACTGAAGAATGGAGAAATGAACAATTTGCCAAGAAAAATAATACTATTGCACCAGATTCAGAACCAGAGTCTGATTCAGAATCTGAGTCTAAAATTGACAAAATTTTTGAAACAATATCGATTACTAATTCCAATCCAGTATCACTTGTTAATTCAAAAACATCAACAGAGGAAGAAGAAACAACAGATTGTCCAATTTGTTGTGATACAATGAGTAAATCAGAAACTACTACTTGTTATTATTGTCAAAATAAATCGTGTAGGAACTGTTTTCAACAATTCTTACTGAATTCTGATATTAAACCAAAATGTATGCATTGTAATGTAAGTTTGAATATTGAAACAATTTTATTGAAATCAGATAAAACTTGGTTTTCAAGTGAGTATAAATCTCATCGCAAAGTTCAATTAATGAAAATTGAAAAAGGAAAATTTCAATCAACTCAACTTGCTGCTAATGCATATTGGAAAGCTCAAACTTTTAAACATACAACTTGTTTAAACGGATTATTGGATAACTTTGACCCATATTTAAGAAGGTTTTTAAATAACCGTCAATGGGAACGTGCTAACCGTGCTGAACAAATTGTTATTAATGCTACAATTTGTATCCAACAATTTGGAAGGGGATGGGAAGATTTTGATTTTGAGTCAGGAGAACCAAGACCAATTGAAAGTTTAAAAGGAATTGCTTTTGCTTGTCCAGTAAATGGTTGTCACGGTTTTGTTTCAGAATCTGAATGTAATATGTGCTTATCAAAAATTTGCAATGATTGTCACGAGCCAATTAAAACTACTGTTCACTTTTGTAATCCAGACACTGTTTCATCAATTAAAGCAATTTTCAAAGAAGCAAAACCTTGTCCTAAATGTGCTGCACTAATTTCTAAAATTGAAGGATGTGACCAGATGTTCTGTACCCAGTGCCATACAACATACTCTTGGAATACTGGTGCTGTTGTTGATGAAGGAGCGTGGCATCACAATCCTCATTATCTACAATGGGTCAAAGATAATACTAAAAAAATACCTGTAAAAATAGGTGAAGTAAATTGTGAAGAATTTATTAGTTATGAAAATTTACTAACATGTTTTTCTCAGGAGATTCTTATGAATTATAAATTTACACGTAATAAAGTGCCATCAACAAGTGATTTATTTGCACCTCTGCCATCACAAACTCATTATCTTATATCCTTTTTAAGTTTTCATAAAGATATTTTAAATATTCGTGCTACATCTGGTAATCATGCAAATTTGCGTCCTATTGACAATCACCCTTTGCGTGTAAAATTTATGACAGGTGAAATTGATGAAGAAGAATTTATTAATACATTAGAAAAAGATGATTTTGAATATTATAAACATATGTCGTATTGGTATATTTATCTGATGGTTTTTAATACGACAACAATTCTTTTTGATAATCTATATGCGTATCAGATTGGAAAAGCTAAAGTCAAAGGAAAGAAGATTGAAGATTTTATGTTTGAAATTTATTTTCAATTACAAAAAACACTTGAATATGCAAATAATGTAATTACCTATAACGATAAAGCATTTGGTGTTGATGAAAGATTTAAAAAATTTAAACGTAACCCTTATTAATTTATTTATATGAGTGGTACAGTTGAAATACCTACTTTTTCATATAATAATGACAATACTAAACCTATAAGAGCAGGTGGTGTTATTTTATATAAAAGAACAAATAATAACATTATAGAGATATTATTAATTAAAAAATTAATTGGTAATATCTACCAATATGAAGATATTGGTGGAAAAACAGATTCATTGGATTCTAATATATTAGATACAATATCTCGTGAAGCAGAAGAAAAACGAATAATGTAATTAATAAAACTATTATTAAAAATCAATTAATTAATAGTAATATAATATATAGTATGATATAATAAAAAGTTTTTTTAATAAATACAAAAAAATTGAAAATTTAATAATTTATCGTTATAATAATATTATATAATTAATATTATGACGGACGTTCATGACGCAGTAGAAAAAGGTGACCTAATTCGTCTTAAAAATCTTCATGAAAATAAAAGATTTTTGTTTAGAGGGATGTGTAATATTGCTGCAAGAAAAGGTCATATTGACTGTCTTAAATATCTTCATAAAAATGGATATCCTTGGGATGTATGGACATCTGCTTCGGCAGCAATGTATGGTCATATTGAATGTCTTAAATATGCTCATAAAAATGGATGCCCTTGGGATGATATGACATATAATGGCGCAGCACGCGGTGGTCATATTGAATGCCTCAAGTATGCTCACGAAAATGGATGTTCTTGGTCTACCAATACATGTGAAAGTGCTGCATCTTATGGTCATCTTGAATGCCTCAAGTATGCTCATGAAAATGGTTGTCCTTGGTCTACAGATACATGTGAATATGCTGCAACAAATGGTCATCTTGAATGTCTCAAGTATGCTCATGAAAATGGATGTCCGTATCCGAAAGTATTACTATCTACTATTGTTAAAAAGATTCTTATTCCCAAGTGGCGTGATTCTGTTAAAAGTCGTCCGATTGTTTACTATTGGATGGAACTTAGTGCACAGACTTCTTGTGCAGAAAACGGACGAGCTCGTATTGAAGACATGAAATCATTTGAAAATGATTGTAATAGTATGATAATATAAAAAGTTTATTTAATAAAAAATTGAAAATTTAAAAGTTTATCATTATAATATTAACATATAATTAATATTATGACAGATATTTATAATGCTATATCGAAAGGTGATTTAGTTCTTCTTAAATATATGCATGAAAATAAAAAAATTATGTTTACTGGCATCTTCTGTGATTCTGCAGTAAAAAATGGTGATCTTGAATGTCTCAAGTATCTTCATGAAAATGGATGCTCTTGGGATAAAAATACATGCAGAGCAGCTGCCGATTTTGGTCATATTGAATGTCTCAAGTATCTTCATGAAAATGGATGCTCTTGGCATACTGAAACTTGTTCTATTGCAGCACATAATGGACATATTGACTGTCTCAAGTATGCTCATAAAAATGAATGCTCTTGGCATACTGAAACTTGCAATTGGGCAGCAAGCAATGGCCAGCTTGAATGCCTTAAGTATGCTCATGAAAATAGATGCCCTTGGAGTGAATTGACATGTAGTGATGCTGCAAATTATGGTCATCTAAACTGTCTAAAGTATGCTCATGAAAATGGATGCCCTTGGAATGAATGGACGTGCTATAACGCTGCAAAATCTAGTAATTTTGAATGTCTTAAGTATGCTTATGAAAACGGATGTCCATATTCAAAAGTATTACTATCTAATATTGTTAAAAAGATTCTTATTCCAAAGTGGCGTGATTCTGTTAAAAGTCGTCCAATTGTCATGTATTGGATGGAACTTAGTGCACAGACTTCTTGTGCAGAAAACGGACGAGCTCGTATTGAAGACAAGAAATCATTTGAAAATGATTGTAATAGTCTGATAGTATAAAAAGTTTATTTAATAAAAAAGTTGAAAATTTAAAAGTTTATCATTATAATATTAACATATAATTAATATTATGACAGATATTTTCGATGCAGTATCAACTGGCGATCTAGTTAATCTCAAGTATCTTCACGAAAATGGATCTTTTATGTATGCTTCATTGTGTAATATTGCAGCAGAAACAGGTCATATTAACTGTCTCAAGTATCTTCACGAAAATGGATATTTTTGGGATAAAACAACATGCTGGCGTGCTGCACTAAATGGTCATATTGAATGTCTTAAGTATGCTCATGAAAATGGGTGCGAATGGGATATAAATACATGCTGGTATGCTGCAAAATACGGTCATCTTGAATGTCTTCAGTATGCTCATAAAAATGGGTGTTCTTGGAATGAAGGAATATGTTCAGTAGCAGCAGGAAATGGTCATCTTGACTGTCTTAAATATGCTCATGAAAATAGATGTTCTTGGGATAAAATAACATGTGATGATGCTGCAAAAAAAGGACATCTTGAATGCCTTAAGTATGCTCATGAAAATGGATGTATTTGGGATAAATGGACATGTGGGTGGGCTGCAAATTATGGTAATCTTAATTGCCTAAAGTATGCTTATGAGAATGGATGTCAATGGGATATATTGACATGCTACACTGCTGCAAAAAATAATCATATAGATTGTCTCAGGTATGCTCATGAAAATGGATGCCCTTATCCAGAAGAAAAACTATCTACTATTGTTAAAAAGATTCTTATTCCAAAGTGGCGTGATTCTGTTAAAAGTCGTCCGATTGTTTACTACTGGATGGAACTTAGTGCACAGACTTCTTGTGCAGAAAACGGACGAGCTCGTATTGAAGATGAAAAATCATTTGAAAATGATTGTAATAGTCTGATAGTATAAAATTTTTTTTAATAAATACAAAAAATTGAAAATTTAATGATTTATTGTTATAATAATATTATATAATTAATATTATGACAGATTATCGTGATATTGTAGGATATATTTATGATGCAATAAAAAAAGATGAACTAGTTTGTCTCAAAAAAAATCTTTACGATAATGAAAGATATTTGTCTAGGTGCATGTGTGAGTGTGCAGCAGAAAATGGTCATATTGAATGTCTTAAGTATCTTCATGAAAATAAATGTCCTTGGAATGAATGGACGTGTGAAAATGCTGCAAAAAACGGTCATCTTGAATGTCTTAAGTATGCTCATGAAAATGGATGTCCTTGGAAGAAATCTACATGCAATAGTGCTGCAAAAAATGGTCATATTGAATGTCTCAAGTATGCTCATGAAAATGGATGTCCTTGGTCTACCGATACATGCGATAGTGCTGCAGAAAATGGTCATATTGAATGTCTCAAGTATGCTCATAAAAATGGATGTCATTGGGATGCATTTACATGTGCTAGTGCTGCAAAGAATGGTCATCTTGAATGCCTCAAGTATGCTCATGAAAATGAATGTCATTGGGATGGATTAACATGCTACAATGCTGCAGATAAGGGTCAAATTGAATGCATCAAGTATGCTCATGAAAATGGATGTCGTTGGAATGAATGGACGTGTGTTAGTGCTGCATCGTCTGGTCATCTTGAATGTCTTAAGTATCTTCACGAAAATGAATGCTATTGGAATAAATATACATGTGCTAATGCTGCATATAATGGACATATTGATTGTCTCAAGTATGCTCATGAAAATGGTTGTGATTGGAATGAAGAAACGTGCATAGAAGCTGCAAAAAATGGTCATATTGAATGTCTCAAGTATGCTCACGAAAATGAATGCCCTTATCCAAAAGAATTACTATCTACTATTGTTAAAAAGATTCTTATTCCAAAGTGGCGTAATTCTGTTAAAAGTCGTCAGATTATAATCTATTGGATGGAATGTAGTGTACAAACTTCTTGTGCAGAAAATGGACGAGCTCGTATTGAAGATATCAATACCTTTGAAAATAATTTTAAGTTCTTTTAATAAAAAAAATTGAAAATTTAAAAATTTATCATTATAATAGATACATATAATCAATATTATGACAGCTATTTATACTGCAGTATCAGAAGGTGATCTGGTGCGTCTTAAATATGCTCACCAAAATGGAGGCCAGTTGCATAAAATGTTGTGTGTTGTTGCTGCAGAAAATGGTCATATAAACTGTCTCAAATATCTTCATGAAAATGGATGTGATTGGGATGAAGAGACATGTAATTGTGCTGCAAATAATAATAATATTGAATGTCTCAAGTACGCCCATGAAAATGGATGTCCGTGGAGTGAATGGACGTGCACATTAGCAGCAATGTATGGTTATCTTGAATGTCTCAAGTATCTTCACATAAATGGATGCCTTTGGATTCCATGGACGTGTATGTATGCTGCACAAAATGGGCATCTTAATTGTCTCAAGTATGCTCATGAAAATGGATGTCCTTGGAATGAATTGACGTGCTTTTTTGCGGCAAAAAATAGTAATATTGAATGTCTTAGGTATGCTTATGAAAACGGATGTCCATATTTAAAAGAAGAACTATCTACTATTGTTAAAAAGATTCTTATTCCAAAGTGGCGTGATTCTGTTAAAAGTCGTCCCATTGTTTACTACTGGATGGAACGTAGTGCACAGACTTCTTGTGCAGAAAATGGGCGAGCTCGTATTGAAGATGAAAAATTATTTGAAAATGATTTTAATAGTCTGATAGTATAAAAAGTTTTTTTAATAAATACAAAAAAATTGAAATTTTAATGATTTATTGTTTTATAATAATTATTAAAGTTTAATACATACACACAATATTATGGATGACATTCGAAAAGCTATTAATGAAGCAGTAGAAAAAGGTGATCTTGAATTCCTCAAGTATGCTTATGAAAATAAATATCCTTGGAATGAAGAAACATGCGCTAATGCTGCATTTTATGGTCATCTTGAATGCCTTATGTATCTTCATAAAAATGGATGTCCTTGGGATGAATTGACGTGCGCTAATGCAATAAGTAATCGTCATCTTGAATGCCTCAAGTATGCTCGTGAAAATGAATGTCCTTGGGATGAATTAACGTGCATATCAATTACAATGACTGGTAATATTGAATTCCTCAAGTATGCTTATGAAATTAGATTCCCTTGGGATGAAGAAACATGCTCTCTTGTTGCTATGTATGGTTATCTGGAATCCCTCAAGTATCTCCACGAACATGGTTGCCATTGGAATGAATCTACACCGGATCAAGCGGCATTTTATGGTCATATTGAATGCCTCAAGTATGCTCATCAAAATGGATGCCCTTTAGATAAACTAACAACGTGTCGCGCGGCAGTAAGTGGTGGGTATATTGAATGTCTCAAGTATGCTCACGAAAATGGATGCATGTGGGATGATGACGAAATGTTTATAGTTTATCAGCTTAATACTCTTCCTCATATTGAATGTATCAAGTATGTTTATGAAAATGGTTGGAAATATCCGATACAATTAAAGTCTACTGTTAACCAAATTATTAAACAAATTGTTAAAAAGATTCTTATTCCAAAGTGGCGTGTTTATGTAAAGAGTCGTCCTATTGTTTACTACTGGATGGAACGTAGTGCACAGACTTCTTGTGCAGAAAACGGACGAGCTCGTATTGAAGATGAAAAATCATTTGAAAATGATTGTAATAGTCTGATAGTATAAAAAGTTTTTTTAATAAAATAGAAAAAAGTTGAAAATTTAATAATTTAAAATACGCACCGCTTTAAATAAGCAAAAATTATGAACAAGAATAATATTCAAAAATCTATTAATGAAGCAGTAAAGAATGGTCGTTTAAATATTCTTATGGATCTCCATAAAAAAAATAAAAATTTGTTCCCTTGGAATGAAGAAACGTGTTCAATAGCTGCATTATATGGACATATTGAATGTCTTAAGTATCTTCACACAAATCGATGTAGTTGGGATAGGTATACGTGCTCTAATGCTGCAAAAAAGGGTCATCTTGAATGCCTCAAGTATGCTCATGAAAATGGATGTAATTGGTATACTACAACTTGTTCTATTGCGGCAAATAATGGACATATTGATTGTCTCAAGTATGCTCATGAAAATGGATGTCCGTGGAATAAAGAGACATGTAAATGTGCTGCAAAAAATGGTCATTTTGATTGTCTCAAATATGCTCATGAAAATGGATGCCCTTGGGATGAAGATACATGTAAATGGGCGGCATTTAATGGTCAACTTGAATGTCTCAAGTATGCTCATGAAAATGGATGCCATTGGGATAAATATACATGCTCCAGTGCGGCAAATGGTCATCTTGAATGTCTCAAGTATGCTCATGAAAATGGATGCCATTGGAATGAAATTGTGTGCTACATTGCTATAAAAAATGGTCATATTGACTGCTTACAGTATGCTCACAAAAATGGATGTCCATATCCAAACCATCTACTGAATTTTATTGTTAAAAAAATTCTAATTCCAAAGTGGCGTGCTGCTGTTAAAAGTCGTCATATTGTTTACTACTGGATGGAACGTAGTACACAGACTTCTTGTGCAGAAAACGGACGAGCTCGTATTGAAGATGAAAAATCATTTGAAAATGATTGTAATAGTCTGATAGTATAAAAAGTTTTTTTAATAAATACAAAAAAATTGAAAATTTAATAATTTATCTTTATAATAATATTATATAATTAATATTATGTCAGATATTCATGACGCAGTATCAAACGGCGACCTAGATCTTTTTAAATATCTTTATGCAAATCTTTATGAAAATAAAAGACGTTTGATAAATTCAAATTACTTCTGTAATCATGTAGTAGCAAAAAATGACCTAGTTCTTCTTAAATATCTTCATGAAAATGAAGAAAGACGTTTATCTCATTCATATTTAGATCCAGTTGACTTGTATAATCTTGTAGTAGCAAAAGGTCATATTGAATGTCTTAAGTATCTTAACAAAAGATATAGTTATTGTTTGGGTCCTTCGAATAAAAAATTATGTTCTTTAGCTGCAGCATATGGACATATTGAATGTATAAAGTATCTTCGTGAAAATAGATGCTGGTGGTGTTGTTATACATGTTCTAATGCTGCAGAAAATGGACATATTGAATGTCTCAAGTATCTTCATGAAAATGGTTGTCGTTGGAATGAATGGACGTGCTTCTATGCTGCAAAAAATGGTCATTTTGAATGTCTTAAGTATGCTCATGAAAATGGATGCCCTTGGAATAAAGATACATGTTATAGTGCTTTATTATATAAAAAACATTTAAACTGTCTAAAGTATGCTCACGAAAATGGATGCCCTTTTGATTTTAATGGTTATAATTGGTTATATATAGATGCTGCAAAATATGGTAATCTTGAATTTATCAAGTATTTTCACAAAATTGGATGTCCTTGGCATGAAGAATTGTGCATCGAAGCTGTATTAAATAATCATATTGACTGCTTACAGTATGCTCATGAAAATGGGTGCCCTTATCCGAGAGAATTACTATCTACTATTGTTCAAAAGATTCTTATTCCAAAGTGGTGTGATTCTGTTAAAAGTCGTCAGATTATCATCTATTGGATGGAACGTAGTGCACAGACTTCTTGTGCAGAAAACGGACGCGCTCGTATTGAAGATATGAATTCATTTGAAAATGATTGTAATAGTCTGATAGTATAAAAAGTTTTTTTAATAAAAAAATTGAAAATTTAATGATTTATCGTTATAATAATATTATACAATTAACATTATGACGGATATTCATGACGCAGTAAAAAAAGGTGATCTAGTTCGTCTTAAAATTTTTTGCAAAAATGAAAAATTTTTGTTTGAAGGCTTGTGTGATCTTGCAGCAGAAAAAGGTCATATTGACTGTCTTAAATATCTTCACAAAAATGGATACCCTTGGAATAATTGGACATGTAGTTATGCTGCGATGAATGGTAATATTGAATGTCTCAAGTATGCTCATGAAAATAGATGTCCTTGGGATAAAGACACATGCTTTTGGGCTGCATGGAATGGTCATATTGAATGTCTCAAGTATGCTCATGAAAATAGATGCCCTTTTCATGAAGAAACATGTAGTCGTGCAGCATGGAATGGTCATATTGAATGCCTCAAGTATGCTCATGAAAATGGATGCCCTTGGGATGAATTAAGAACATGTTTTTGGGCTGCAGAAAATGGTCACATCAAATGTCTCAAGTATGCTCATGAAAAGGGATGCCCTTGGAATGAATGGACGTGTAGTAATGCTGCAGAAAATGGTCACCTCGAATGTCTCAAGTATGCTCATGATAACGGATGTCCTTGGGATGAACGATCATGTAAATATGCTGCAGAAAATGGTCACATCGAATGTCTCAAGTATGCTCATGAAAACGGATGTCCTTGGTCTGCAGATACATGTAAATATGCTGCAGAAAATGGTCATATAAACTGTCTCAAATATCTTCATGAAAATGGATGTGATTGGGATGAAGAGACATGTAAATATGCTGCAGAAAATGGTCACATCGAATGTCTCAAGTATGCTCATAATAACGGATGTCCTTGGAATGAAGAAACGTGCGCTTGGGCTGCAATAAGTGGTAATCTAAACTGTCTCAAGTATCTTCACGAAAATGGATGCCCTTGGAATAAAAATACGTGCACTAATGCTGCAAAAAAAGGTTATATTGAATGCGTCAAATATGCTTATGAAAATGGATGCCCTTGTGATAAAAAGTTTATAAAAAAATTTATATCTACTATTGTTCAAAAGATTCTTATTCCAAAGTGGCGTGTTGCTGTTAAAAGTCGTCAGATTATCATCTATTGGATGGAAGTTAGTGCACAGACTTCTTGTGCAGAAAACGGACGAGCTCGTATTGAAGATGAAAAATCATTTGAAAATGATTTTAATAATATGATAATATAAAAAGTTTTTTTAATAAATACAAAAAATTGAAAATTTAATGATTTATCGTTATAATAATATTATACAATTAATATTATGACAGAAGAAACATGCTGGCGTGCAGCAGAAAATGGTAATCTTGAATGTATCAAGTATGCTCATCAAAATGGATGCCCTTGGAATGAATGGACGTGTATTTATGCTGCAATAAATGGTCACCTCGAATGTCTCAAGTATGCTCATGAAAACGGATGTCCTTGGGGTATAAGAACATGTGAATATGCTACAAAAAATGGTCAACTCGAATGTCTCAAGTATGCTTATGAAAACGGATGCCCTTGGGATAAAAATACGTGCACGGATGCTGCAAAACGTGGTCACCTCGAATGTCTCAAGTATGCTCATGAAAACGGATGTTCTTGGGATGAACTTACGTGTATTTATGCTGCAAAAAATGATCATATTGAATGCGTCAAGTATGCTCATGAAAATGGATGCCCTTGTCATAAAAAGTTTATATCTACTATTGTTCAAAAGATTCTTATTCCAAAGTGGCGTGATTCTGTTAAAAGTCGTCAGATTATCATCTATTGGATGGAACGTAGTGCACAGACTTCTTGTGCAGAAAACGGACGAGCTCGTATTGAAGATATGAATTCATTTGAAAATGATTGTAATAGTCTGATAGTATAAAAAGTTTTTTTAATAAATACAAAAAAATTGAAAATTTAATAATTTATTGTTATAATAATATTATACAATTAATATTATGACGGATATTTATGATGCAGTAGTAAAAGGTGATCTAGTTCGTCTCAAAAATTTTCGCGAAAATAAAAAATTTTTGTTTACAGGCTTGTGTAAACTTGCAGCAAAAAAAGATCATATTGAATGTCTCAAATATCTTCATGAAAATGGATATCCTTGGGATAATTGGACATGTAATTATGCTGCAATGAATGGTAATATTGAATGTCTCAAGTATGCTCATGAAAATAGATGTCCTTGGGATAAATACACATGTTTTTATGCAGCATCAAATGGTCATATTAAATGTCTCAAGTATGCTCATGAAAATGGATGCCCTTTTCATGAAGAAACATGTAGTCGTGCAGCAAATTATGGTCATATTGAATGCATCAAGTATGCTCATGAAAATGGATGCCCTTGGGATGAATTAAGAACATGTTTTTGGGCTGCACAAGAAGGGTATCTTGAATGTCTCAAGTATGCTCATGAAAATGGATGCCCTTGGGATGAATGGACGTGTAGGGATGCTGCAAAAAATGGTCACCTCGAATGTCTCAAGTATGCTCATGAAAACGGATGTCCTTGGGATG
>Ga0209443_1000303_pt1 | contig 33437 bp, 28 predicted proteins | sample LauGreBMM110DCMD_2_FD_187571 | JGI IMG/M metagenome (GOLD analysis project Ga0209443, IMG submission 187571) | Freshwater lake microbial communities from Lake Michigan, USA - Su13.BD.MM110.DCMD (SPAdes) (version 2) | ecosystem: Environmental > Aquatic > Freshwater > Lake | place: Lake Michigan... | reverse complement strand
AGTCTCAGAGTCTGTAATAAGGTTCATAGATTAATACATTTAATACATTTAAATATATTTACTATTAATATTTACTATTAATATACTAATAAAACAATACTTTTTATTATTTTATTATTTTATTATATGAAGCAACAAAATGTTTGTAAAGATTTAAATTTTGCGGACTGTGAATTAGCAATTCTACGTATGGCAGTTGATAAAGCAGAAGAAAAAGTATCAAGACGCGTAGTAAATTCAGAGGAAATTACAAAAATAATTAAAATAGTCGAGGATTTTATTAAAAAAAAAAATTTAATATGTTATGGAGGAACAGCTATAAACAATATTCTACCAACCGAAGATCAATTTTACAATAAAGAAGTTGAAATTCCAGACTATGATTTTTTTACATCAAACGCATTAAATGAAGCAAAAGAATTAGCCGATATTTATTATAAAACGGGGTTTACTGACGTTGAAGCAAAATCAGGAGTACATAAAGGAACTTATAAAGTATTTGTAAATTATATTCCAGTTGCCGATATAACACAAATATCAAAAGAAATATTTAGCGCATTAAAACAAGATTCTATACGAGTTGGTGGAATATTATATGCGCCACCTAATTTTTTAAGATTATCGATGTATTTAGAATTATCAAGACCGGACGGAGATACAAGTAGATGGGAAAAAGTGTTGAAACGCCTCACATTACTTAATAAAAATTATCCATTAACAACCATAAATTGTAATAATATTGAATATCAGAGAGAACTTGAAAATAAAAAATTAGAAAATATAGAAACAGCAGATAAAATTTACGAAAACATAAGAAATACTTTTATAAATCAAGGAGTTGTTTTCTTTGGGGGTTATGCTGTTTCACTCTACTCACAATATATGCCAAAAAAATCGAAATCTAAATTAAAAAAAGTAGCAGACTTTGATGTTTTGTCAAATGACCCAGAAACAACAGCACAAATAGTAAAAGAACGTTTAAAAGATATAGGGATAACAAATACAAAAATTATTAAAAGAGATCCAGTTGGAGAAATTATACCTGAACATTATGAAATTAAAATAGATAATGACACTGTTGCTTTTATTTATAAACCAATTGCGTGTCATAGTTACAATACATTGAATATTCATGGAGATAAAGTAAAAATAGCTACGATTGACACTATGTTGAGTTTTTATTTAGCATTTTTGTATACTAATAGACCGTATTATAATGAATTTTTAGAAAGAATATTATGTATATCAAAATTTTTGTTTGATGTTCAACAAAAAAATAGATTACAACAAAAAGGATTATTAAAGCGATTTAGTATTACATGTTACGGTCACCAAGAATCTGTAGAAGAGATTAGAGCACATAAAGCAGAAAAATTTAAGGAATTAAATCAAAACAGAAATAGCGCAGAATTTCAAGAATGGTTTTTAAATTATAACCCAGATAATATAAATAAGAAAATGAACAATATAGATAAAACTAAGTCCATCTCAAATAAAAAAACAACGAATAAATCAATAGCTAGTAAAACAACTGGTAAAACAAGAAAACCAAATAAAACTAAAAAAGGGTTTCTAGATATTTATGGAAGAAAATCAAGAAGAAATAAAAAAGATTTATACTAAATACAAATTTATAAACAATACAAATTATAAACAGTAAGTTTCTAATATTATGATAAAAATGTCTTGTGATATTTTTGATAATATCTTATATATAATTGATTCTTGAAATTCAACAGGAACAACTTTTTTAATATACAGCAACATGTAAATAGATAAAATACATATTCTCTCTATTATCATTTTGGTATAATTAAAAGCATAGTTTAAAATATTCCAATCATTCACATAACTACACATTTGCGTATTAGATTGTTTAATAAAAAAACTATGTACATCCAATAAACCAGAGAGAACTCTATGATAATTAGATTTTTCATTTTTAACATTTAATAAATTGCCGATTTTATCATATCCAAATAAATCTAAATATAAAATCTTTTTATTAGGTTCTACTTTAAATATATACGGGTTTATCCCATCAATTGCTTTATTTTCATATAATATATTACCATCTATTAAGTAAGGAACAAAACACGACCTAATAATAGTATTAATTATTTCGTCTACATCTTTATATACACATTTAACCGGTTTAGTGCCTTTTTTAATATTGTAATAACTAATAAAAAACTTATCATTTACCTTAGAACAAATATCCGACGGAATATGATCAGACAAGAAACCCTTTAGGTTCTTTATAATACTTAAATTATAACATTTTTTAAAATCAGTATGAACCACGCTATATAATTGTGACATTAGATCAAGATTATCAATAAAATAAAGAAATCCAACAATAGAACCTATACTACACCCAGAAATCCGATCAATTTTAATATAATTGCGTTTTTCCATTTCTTTTAAAAAATAAAGCGCTCCTACAAGATAACTACCATTAAATATTCCGCCATCTAATACCAAATCAATTACTAAAGGTGTTTTAACATTTTTCATTTCATCCGGCAAATTTTCGATTAATTTATTAACATATTCTTGAACCATATTATTCAAAAGTATTAACTATTTTATTTTACAACGAAAATTGAAGAATATATATAATGAATGGTATAAAAGACCCAAAAAAACACCACATCTCTCCTGCGTGATAATTAAAAAATTGTACACTTAAAAATAAAAAGAAATAGGTTATTAAAAAAAATATACTTGCATATTGTAAGTTAAATAAATAAAATATATTTATAGCAAATAATAGTAGATAAAAAGTAGCATTCGAATATTCTACCCATGGCCATTTTAGATGTCCATTTTCAACTGTTGTAATCAATTTATCTCTTGATATAAAATTATAATAAAATATAATAAAATATATAAAATATAACAGATTTAGTGCTGCTACAGGTAAATTATAATTTTGTAACTCGCTAATATTTGGTTTATAATATAAATATTTTATTAAATATAATATTAATGGTTGTCCGACGTTTAATATTGGACCAATTATAGTTATAATGTGATTAATACCAAATTTATTTTTTATATCTATCCAAAATAAAAAGTCCATAAATTGAATAAGTGATATAAAAATAAAAAATATACCAGCTACCAAATTCTCTGATTTGTATTTTGTATTACCATATTTTATCAATAATAAAGAAAATATGGTTCCTAATAAAAAAGTAAACAACGATACTTTGTAATTATAACACATAAATATATAAATACAATAGATTAAATTTTGGCATTCAATAAAAGTCTACATATAAAAGCATCTTCGTTTTTATTGTTAATATAAATATTAATCAATTCAGCAGGCGAATAAAAGAATTCTTTTATTTTTTTAAGCTTACTTTTATCAATTTTTGTACCAAATAAATGTAAATATAATTCGGAAATAGTATTATGACTTGCGTTACTTAGTTCATGTGTAATATCAATTCTACCTGGTCTAGTTAAAGCACTATCTAATTTATCATAATGATTTGATGAAATTATTAAAATTCTACCTGGTGTCTCTCGGATACCATCCCATAAATTCAAAATATCATCTAGAGTAATTGGATCTTCACTACTATAATTTTGTAAATTAGTGGAGGTATTATTCAAATCACGTATACCTTGAATAACATCGCCAATTTTAACATCACTATTTTTAACATTGCTAATTTCATTCTTAACATCAACATCAACTCGTTTAGAAGAGGTAAGTTTATTTTTGGGTTCTCTATTTAATACAATATCGCCTATACAATCTATATCTTCAAAAACAATTATTTTTTTATTAAAGGTAATTGAAGTTTGTTCATTTTTATCATTATATGTATTCTCAAAGAAAAAATGTTCGAGTTGTCGTTTTGTTTTTATCAGCTTAAGAGATATTACGATAAGGTGTCTGTCTGTTAAGTTAGCCAATGCTTTAATAACTGAAGTTTTGCCTGTTCCAGGGGGGCCGTGTAATCCAATTCCAAGAGAATAGGTGATTCCTTTTTCATAGTACCAATCGCGGTTATTAATAAAAAAATTAATTCTTTCAATTAATTCTTTTTTACCATCAAAGAAAATATTATTGAATGTCCTAGAACTCTCAAATTCATTTTCTCTCCAACAATTCAATGGAGAATCATCCTCGCCAGATTTTACTTTATCAAGAGAATAAATAAACCTTTTATTATTTCTGCTATTTTTAATAGATGTTAAATATTTATCAGTTATAGTATCAATATAATTTTTTAAGTAACTAACAGAATATACATAAGAATAAATAACGATACTCATTTTATCAATAGTTGTAGATACTTTTGAGTCGTCATCTTTACTATCTTTGCACTCATTACTGGCGTAAAAATAAATATGTTTGTCTATATTAAAATGTTTGTTTTGATGTACCATAAAAATATCAACGTTTGTTTTTTTAGTATGATCAGATGATTGAAAATTTGTATGTGCTTCTTTAATTTGAAAGATAGATTTATTTTTATCAATATTTGTAATTATATAATCCCATATGGATTTAAATCTGTCACTATAGAGAGAAGAAACATTACAGGATAGGTTATAAGCACACGTGGTAGCACATCTTTTGCCCTCAATAATTACACTACTTTTTGTATAAAATAACCCACACCACGTGTCATAATTTAAATCCTTTAACAAATACTTATCTAGATTATTATCATAAATATAATTAATACAATACCCAAAAATAGAAATAATAATTGTTGACAAAATAGCATCAAACGCAGGATTATTTGTTTTTAAGTAGTTGAATATAGTCATTTTAGTCATATTAGTATAATTGTTTTTAAGGTTATTAATAAAATCGCCCATTTGAATTAATTATATTCAAGTATTTAAATCATTTTTATACATCTAAAAAGCTCCAAAATAAAGTGTAATTTTGTTTAATAAATAAAACAAGAGTCCAAATAAAATACTATTAAAAAGGAATCCATTAATATTTAAGTTCCCATCTTTTGAAAAAAGCACCGGAAAGTAACTGTAAAGAAACTTTCTTACAAATGGTAGTTGAAATAAAAAATATAAGACTGCTAATAATAGAGGTGTTTGTATTTCATTATAGGTATCATCAAGCGTATTTTGTCTTTGCGTATTCCTATTATAACTATCAATCATATCAGATGTTTGTTCATAATTTTTAATATAATCAACATTATTTTGAGGAGGTATAAAATTTGGTTGTATTTGAGGGTCATTAGAATGACCTGTAGTATTCATAGGAATGTCTCTAGATGGTAATTGCGTAACACCTGTAAGACTAGCTTGTTGAAGACTATTAACAATTTGATTAATAGTAGTTTGGTCTAAACTAAGTCCTGAAGATTCAGATACGTAACCTTGAGATGGTATGCTATTTTCACTAGATTTTATAGATATATTATTACTAATACTTCCTCCTCCAACTGGATCAGTAGGTAAATCTAAAATACTTGTTGTATCACTCATAATTAGTATAAAGAATGATTGATTATACTAATTACGCAAACTTATTTATTTATTTTTTATTTTTTCTTTCTTTATTTTTTCTTTATTTTTTATTTATTCAAAATTGACAATTTTAGCATTTGCTTTACATTTTGTTGCAATAGGATTATATTTAATACATTTGCCATTATTTTTATATATTTTATCTTTAAAATTATCTAAAGGCGGAGCATGAAAAATAAGACAATTTTGATCTTTACAAATAGTTCTAAATAATGAAGCTAATCCGAAACCTAATAATATGGACATTAAATATTTCCCTGTTTCAGTATGTACAAATTTTCCTAGATTTAATCCCATTATATATTTCACTTATTTTATATATTTCACATATTTTTATTTTTTTATATTTTTTTTAAGATTGTATTGGAACCGTTGATATTAATGATATATCTTTTGGACATTCAACGATTTCTTCTTCAAAATAAAAACAATTTTCAGCTTTATCTTTAAATAAAACACTGTTTACATTTTCAGGAGTAGGATAAATGTAAATTGTCTTCATTTCAGGCCCTAGAACATATACAAAAAATAGTCCAATTGCAAAACTAACCAAAAAAACCGGAATTGAAACGTAGTTTAATATCATATATAATTAGATAATAAATTATTTTTTATTAAATGTATCCTTTATCAAAATCTAGTTCCTGAGATAAGATTCGATTCATTGCGTCTTCAAGCATTTTATAATTACGTTTGCCGTCTTTTTCAGAATATAATTTTAACAACGTATCCTTGTATGATGGTGATTGTACTTTAAAAAAATCGTTATACGCTTTATTGCCAAAATCATATTGTCCATTTAACTGTTTAGGAGGTATTATTAAATTTTTAGGAGAAGTAAAAACGCAAGGTGTTCTATTTTTTCTAGAATTATAGCAATTAGTAACAAACTCCTTCAACCAATCTTCATTTGTTATCAAAGCATTTTTTAGTTTAGTAGGAAATTTATCCCAAAACTGTTGGTAGGATTGATTATTCCATGTTACTTTACCATTTTCTATAGTAGGCACAGGTTCAACAATCGCCTCTATAATGGATCCTATAGTAGATCCTATAGTGGATCCTATATTGTCTATTATATTAGGTTCAGCAACAGGCGCAGGTTCAACAATAGGTTCAGATATACTACTAGAATCAATAATAACCGGTTTAACTTTTGCAACTTTCATAACTTTCAACCCAACATCATTTTTGACAACTTCATTAGTAAATCCATTATATTCTAAGCTTTTTAATGAATATTTTTTTTGAATCAAATGATAAGTATTAAACTCTTCATCATAAAACACAGAATTTTCATTGTACTTTAAATTATTAATTTTAAAAAAGAGCGGTTTTAAACTTACATTATAAATCTTGACAGCATCATGAACATATTGATTATTGTCTGTTTTATTAAAAGATACAATACACTCTTTAATTTGTCTAATAAAATCATACGATCTCTCAATATCTTCATTAATTTCTCTCTTTTTATCGACATTATCAGTTATATTAATATATCTTTCAAGATAGGATTCTAACAAAGATGTAAAACCAGATACATAATCTTTAATATCATCGAATTCTTGAAGAGCTGTTTCAGTTGTAATAAATCCAAATAACAATTTATTTTTAGTATCAATAATTGAATTTTTATTATCTTTAATTTCATTTTCAATTTCTTTTAAAATGTCAGGTAACAACTCATATTTTCCCACTTTTACAGTAATATTAAGATTACATGGATTGGCAATAACATTACAAATTGATTTAAATTCTCTGTAGTCTCTGTTTTCATCCTTTTCTGAATGATATTTAATTGAAAAAATAGTACCGCCTGGTTTTTTACAATTTATACATTTTGGTTTAAGTTTTAAAAACTCGCTTCTTTTTTCTTTTGCGCTGAGTTTTGTATTAATAATTTTTAATTTATTTAATCTATTTTCTTTTTCATATGTATTTTTTAATTTATAAAATTCATTAATAACATTTTCTACAGAAGATGGATCCGAATTTTCCATTATATAATTATATCATTATAATTTATTTATTGAATTAAATTTAATAAAATCTTATAAAAATCCTATAAAAATCCTATAAAAATCCTATAAAAATCCTATAAAATCAATAAAATTTAGAATCCTAATAAGTAGGTTTTGAATTTATAATATCATATTCACTTTCCCAATTAGGCAATCCTGTAATTAATTCTTGATGTGCCTGACGTTTTGCTTGCTGAAAATTTTGTATTTTTGACAAAATATATTGTTGCTTATCTTTATTTTTTCTCTCTAACTCGACTGGAGTAAGTCTTCCTTTGTATTTATACAAAAGTATTAATCCTAAAAGAAGCAAGAATGCTATAAATAACCCAATATTAAACACTGTATTGTGGAAATTACTTCTAATTACATTGCATTGTTTTAGAGTTTGGTGTAAAAAATATTTAACACCTGGTTCTGTTAGAGCTGGTTTAGAAAAGTCGTTCATGTCCATATTTATTTACATTTAAAATTATAAATTAAATTATACATATTATCTATATGGCTAGTTCGTATTTAAATATAGTTACTTTTTTATTAACTACATTATTTTATTATTTGGCATTAAAACCAAGTTTAACATATACTGCGTTATCGAATGAAACTGAATACAAAAGCTATGTTAGTAACAATTATATTTATTTAGGTATTTATTTTTTATTAGTTATTGTAATTCAATTTATGGTAAATGCTTCTATTATATCATCAACATGCGGTGGTAACATAACTGAAAATATGGGATCTGCTGGTCTATTTACATTTTTACCATGGATATTGATATTTGGAGTATTATTGGCAGTTTTATCAATTTATCCAGGATTTAAAAGCGCTTTTGCTGATGTGGTTGGTTACTATTATGTATCTAGTTCAGCCAACAAAATTATTACTGAGTTGCTAATTGATAAAGACATTCAAACCCAAATGAATAGTGATAGTACAATAACGCCTGATAAAAAAGAAGCAATGCAGGGAGCGGCTGATGCAATTATTAAAATTTGTGGGAATAATTCTATTTTAATTAATCAAATAGTTCCTTCAAATTTTAATGATTATATTAATATATTAAAACCATTAATGAAGCCAAAATATCAAGTACCTAGTCCAGAAACAACTGCTATACTAAATGAACTATTTGAAATAGTTGTAACTCGTGATAATGTTGGCGAAGCAATGTGGTTTATTTATACAGGACTTTTATTGACTTCAATAGTTCAATTAAAAATTACAACTAAAGGATGTGCTAGTAGTCCTAAAACAATGGAAAATAATTACCAAAAATTCTTAGATAAAGAACAAACAACCAAGGCTAAACAAAGCCAATCAACTAGTACAGTTTATACGCTTACAGGGTAAATAAAAAATAATAAAAAAAATGTAAAATGTGTGAACAAAAGGTGCCTACAACATAGGATTATTATTTTGGTAAAAATTATATTATTGTTATATTACATAATATAATGGCTGAAAAAGACATAGATGCTAATTTTGGAATTTCTGAAGTCTCTGAAGTCTCTGAAGTTTCTCAAGTCTCTGAAAATGCGGAAAAAATGGAAAAAATGGAAAAAATGGAAAAAATGGAAAAAACGGAAAAAATGGAAAAAATGGAAAAAATGGAAAAAATGGAAAAAATGGAAAAAATGGAAAAAACGGAAAAAATGGAAACCATTGAAAATGTAGTCGAAGATAAAAAAAACACACAAGAAATTTTATCAAAAATAAATACAATTTCTGATGTTTATCATATTAGTAAATTTATAAATTTAATAGAAATGTTAGTTAAAACAGATGAAATAAAAACAGATATTACTATTAAATTAAACGATAAAACAAGATTGGGATTTTTATATATTATTAAATCAAATCCCGAATTTTTCAGTGATTTTGAAAAAACCATAATATTAATTTTAGCTGACAATAAAATTGACATTGAGGATTTGCCTTATTTAACTGATCTAATCATAAAATTATATGAAATAATTCACAGTCTTAAACAATTCAAGTATACAAATGACGAAAAACTGGACATTTGTTCTACTATTATAAAATTTATTATACAAGTAATGGTAAAAGAAAGAAAAATAAATATGCTAGGTTTAAATGAAAATGATTTTTTAGAAAAAATAGAAGGGTTAATAGACTCATGTATTGGGTTAATTAAAATAAATAAAATTGTTGAAGGAGTAAAATGCGGATGTTTTGGGTTTTTCTAAAATAATTTGGGTTGAGCTACATAATACATAACAGCTAAATAACACACTATTCCTAAAACTAAAGATGATAGCCAAATAGGTAATATTGTTTTATTTTTATATCCTACTCCAAATTCTCGGATACTTCCGTCTCTATTATAAAAACAAGCAGGTTTCATCATTTGAATTAAACTAAAAATAATAACAAATAATATAATAGCAACAACTGTTATATTTTCTCTAATATACTTTCTGTACATCTTATATATAATTATAAACAGTTTTTTATAATTATATTTTCTCTAAAACTTAATTAAAATCATTGTAATCTTCTTCTTCTTCCTCTGGAGCACCACCTCCATCTGTATTTCCATCAAAAAAGTCTTCATTCATGTAAGACATGTCATTCGCTTCCTCGTCAATTTCCCTGTCAATTTCTCTTTCGTCAATATAATCTTCTATTAATTGATCTAAATTTTCATCTGTAACATCGGAATTCTTTTTCCTAATCATTTTTTCAGCTCTTGACATTTCATCTCTAAAGTCTCTCTCTTGATCATAAAAATCTTTATCTAGAATAGTTAATCCTTTTTGTAATCCCTTACTATACATACCTAGTTTATTAATCTTTAAAATAGTATCTACATCTCTGGTTTCATCAGTTAAATTTTTAAGTCTATCTGTAACCATATCTTTCTCTTTTTCTCTCAATTTAAATACTCTATCTTGGATTTCTTCGTAAGATATATCAATTGTATCTTTTTGGCTATTCATTATATCTATAAACGCAATCAACAATTGCGTTACCTTTTGTTTTAGTTCTTTTTTATTACCAGTTAATAATCTAGTATCAGATTCATTTCTACTACTCATAGTAAAATCAATTCTTGTATCTCTCTCTTCTAAGTAATCAACAGAGAATAAATCGGACACTTCAGTTTCTTTAGACACTTCAGTTACAATCATATCATTTTCATCTGATAATTCTATATAATTAATAAGTGTTCTCAACAAATAATATTCATATAATAATCTACTAGTTCTTTCATCAAATACAGGTTTTATTTCTTTTTCGCCAATTTTAATAGAAGAAAACTTGGGAGTATCTTTTGCCATTCTAATTAAATTCCTTGAGGTCTTTTGTATAGTTGTTAAAATATTGGATAAAGATGCCAGACCATAAAACGGTTTAAGTTTTTCATAGTAGCTATTAATACTTTTTTTTAATTTTTTAGAATGATTTACTGAAAACCCCAAGTATACAGGAATAACTACATCATTGTAATCAACTGTGTTTAATATTATATTAGGAAATATAGCTACAAAGTTTTCAACAAAATTTTTATAAAAATTAACAATATTGTACATTTTGTCATTTGATATTTTAATGTCTTCATTACGGGCTGAATTGTCAGCTACCCATGTAGATATATTCGAAATATATTCTTTTGTTTTTCTAATTGAATTTTTAGTAATATTAGCACCACTGTTATTTCCAATAAATTCAATAATCTCTTCTTTCATCAAATCTATATTTTTAATCAAAAAATTATTCAATTCTTTAACTTCTTGTGTTGTATCTTCAGATGCTATATCAAATGTATCAAGCGCGTTAGAAATCAGATCTCTTAACGATCTTTCAACAACTTCGTCATTTTCCATATCAATAGATTCTAACAATCCAACTATTTTTGTTATACATGATATTTCAGGAGTATCGAAATTAATATTAATAATGTTGTTTCTTGATATCAGTTGAAGTAGTCTTAAAAATTGTTCGTTTGAATAATTTCTACCATCATCTTTTAATTTTTGAATAATTCTATCAACTGTATCATTTGGATTTATTAATGTTGTGTCAGGTTTGGTGCTACATAAAGGAATCAAATCGGCAGGAATTGGTATTAGCGACTTAAATTTACAAAAGTAAATAAAAGATAAATAAATAGTTTTTTCATCAAATTTACTGCTTAATGGAGGATATTTATTTTTTGTATTAATATTACTATAAAATAATCCACTCTTTGAATAAAAAGTGACATCATCCATTATATTTGTCAATTTGGTTACAGTTTCATTATATTCCGATATTCGTGGATCTTGTTTTATAAAATAACCAATAGTAGTTTCACCTTCTGGACTTTCACAGCAAGCATTTTCAAGATAAGGTTCATTGTTAGAATTATGTAAAATTAACTGATTTTTTTTGACAATTTCTTGTATTCTTTCTTGAATAGCTAGAGAGAACTGTATTATTTTTGAATCAACGATTAATAATTTCTCTCTTTGGTTCTCTGAACCAGATCTTAAATCATTCATTAATCCTTTTTTAAATTCTTCAGAAATATTGGATAGATTTTTGATTTTGAAGGGAGCTAAAGGAGGCAGAAATTGCGTCCATTTTGCAATATCATGTTCTTCTGGAATTTCACTAGATTTATTAGTCAACAAATATTCCGTTTTTTCATCGAATTTTCTTTTAACCTCAGGCATATCTAGCAAAACATTATCCACCGACCCTTTAATTTTATTCAAAATTACCTCCATTTTTTTCCCTTTCAACACATTCCACGGCTCTCCAGATTCACGAATATCATATGCTACACAACCAATATAATTTAAACTAGACAAATCACCAATTCCTTCAAATGGATAACCAGAAAACGATCTAACACAGCCTGGATGCGTTTTTCTTGTTTTAATAGATGGAATTGCGGTTTGTACAGAAATTAACACCATCCCAAGCGTATAATATAAAATAGCTGTGTTATAAAAATCCTTGTAGGAAGCTATTTTTTTCCCTTTTTGAGCCATTTCTTTAATCTTATCTTTATAATCACTTTCACTTTCTAATGTACTTCTCAATGAAGACAATACACAATTCATTATAAATTCCTTTTGTATTTCAATATTAATTCCCATAGCAATAGACATTGCGTTTACTATATTATTAATCATTCTAGTTTCAAGAGTGTCATATTTAATTGTGTTTGTAGATGCGGTAATTTTGTTCCCTGCGTCATCTTCTAGAACACTTCTAGTAGAAACTTTAAAACCTTCTTCATAACCTTCTTCAATATCAAAATCTACTGGGCAAATAGACCAACCACTATGTATATCACAATACCAATCTCCGTCATCGCTTAATTTACCAATTTTAGATTTAATAATTTCCAAAAAATCCTTGTATCCCTGTGGATTTGTTACATAAGCACAAGCTAACTCAAATTTAAATTTCGGCAATAATGGCGCATTTGTAGTTATACAATACAACCAATTTGGATCTTGAGTATTAGAAATAAGAGATTCTGACGCATATGTATTTACAAATCGAATGATATCATTCTGTTTCTTTACAAAATCATTTTGTGCTAATATAAGATTTAACAATTTAATACTTGGTGATATTGGTTTAATATCCTTATCATCTTCAGTGTTAGATCCTAATTTATATTTTTGGTTGTTATACTTTAACATATTAGTTGTTTCAATTTTTGTTATGATTCCAATGATTTCCATAAAATAATCAAATTTCGCCTTTATATCCTTTGAAAAATCCTCCTTTGATATTTTGTATCTTGTATCAAACTCATTAATTACGTTCTTTAATAATGTAGTTTGAATATCTAATTCATCCGAATGAATGCTTATACATTTATCATTCACTTTATCAGGAATATTAATACATTTTTCTTGTAAGTCGCATAATATACTTGATTCATCTGTATTTATTTTATTTGACATTTCATTATCAATGACCCATTTGTTTTCTCTACGAACATAATAATCAACCTCTTGATTTACATTTTCATTGTAACCTTTATATAATAACGCATATTGACCCTCTAGCACTTTTTTATTACCATCAAGCAGTGTATTTGCCAAGTAATCTGCGTCAGATTCCGAATATTTTTTATTCATTAAATCATTTGTAATATGAATCTTCAGTTGTTCTGGGTTCATTGTAATTATTTCTTTCACATAATCAGCATCCAATATACCATAATTGGTTTTATCATATTTTTTGTCAAAATATATAAATTTATCATTATCATTATTTAGTTCTTCTAATGAATTATACATTTTTGAAATGGTCATTGTTTTACATTTATCGTTCGTTTCTTCTTTTTTTAAGTTTTTATCCAACACTATTTTTTCATTTGTAAAAATACTTGATATATCATTTGGAAACATAAGCGGTATATTTTGGAATGATAACGCAGTTGTATAAAGTCTGCCATTATCTTTTATTGTTAATTTACGCAGTATTTCAGAATTAGTAAAAATATTATTATGAATAACATCATTTACATTAATGTCATATCCATTAAATACCTCATTATTTATGTTGTTATCTTTTGTTAAAATATTTATAATAGAATAAGCATTAGAATTTATAATGGGATTTGATTTAACTTTGCTAAGAATCATAAATAATCTTGACTTATCAATAAAATTTTTGTTATATGTTGATATTTCACTGTCAATAAATTCGGTAATTTGAACATATTGTTGGTAAGTTAAATCATCTGTATATACTAAAAATGGCTCTAGATATCCAACAACATCAACAATAGATAATTTACCAGTAATATATTTTTTAACTAATTCAAAAAGAATCTTGGTTTTTGGCACAATAATTTCGATAAATTTGTTATAAATTTGTTCCCTAGTTAACCCTTTACTACTTTCATTGCTTAAATTTAATACATAGTTTTTAATATTATTCACAAAGTTGCTCTCATTAAAATCTATTTCTTCATTTAATAATTCTATAAATATGGAATTAACTGTTGTTTTTTTCTTTAAAAGTTGCCAATAATTTAAAAATACCAAATTTAAATTGGCTTTGTCTAATAGTGTTGTTCCTGGAAGATTAATTTTTGAAAATCGAATAGCTGGCTCTGGTAATGTAATAAAAGATTTAATTGATAGCGTGTCTGGAGCAGTCATATTTACTCTTGCGGTGATTAATTTACTACTAGTCGAATCTATCGTGTCTAGTTTTGTTAAACCAATATTATATTTTTGTATTACAAATCGTCTTGTTCTAACCGTATCGTTATTTAAAACAGATGAATACATATCTTCCAAGTTATCAATAATAACATTTAAGTCATCCTTTACATTTTTTTCAATAATAATACCCGAATTATTTTCATCATTAACTAAATCAAATGGTGTAAAATATGGATTTAATTCGCTATAAAGGCCTGAATACTTATTTTGTTCAGATGGTAATGTGTTTGCTTTATAATTTTCAAAAAGTTCATTAATTTTATCAAGATCCTTACCTAATTCTATATTAACAATATCAGTATTTTCTTCATCAATATTTTTAATATCATATAGTTTTGTAATATTTTTAACAACGGGTAAAATCCAGTACAAATTTTGTTTAAAAGAATTAAAATATTTTGCTAAAGGTTTATAAGTAGATTCTTTAACTATAGCACCCTCTGCATTTCCATATTGATCAAAAAATGAAAAGTTTTCTCTCAATTGTTTGAATCTTTCTATTACAATATGAATATTGTTAAGAACTTTTGGTGTTCTTTGATTGCTTGGTATAGTTGATAATAATTCATCTAGCAAATCAGATACTTGTGTTTCAAGACTGTATCTTTGAGATTTACTTGATACATCAATATATTGAACAATTGGTCCTAATTCTTCATCTCCAAATTTTATTTGATCAGCTTTAATAATAAATTCTCTTAATTGATCTTTTATATTTTTTGTAGGAACATTAATTTGAATTTTTGATGTATCGACAAACCTATGCGTTTTTTCTTTTTTTTCCAATTCTTTTACTTGGCTCAAGTCTTCTTCTTCTTCTCCTTCTTCTAATTCTTTTACTTGGCTCAATTCTTCTTCTTCTCCTTCTTCTCCTTGATCTAAGTCTTGGTCCAAGTCTTGTCCTTTGATAGGTTCTTGAGGTTTATCTCTAATCTCAAAATATTCAATCGGTAAATCTTCAGGAATACCTTTATACTCAAAATTTATATATAATGTATCACCATCAATAGTTTTTACCTCAATCATATCTTCCTCTAAATTTGTAATTTCGCCTGTAATAATAACTGGAAAATCACCACTAAAATAAATATTTATCCATTTATTAGGTAATAATTCATGTTGTCTAGCATAACTAGGGGAATCACTTCTACTTAAAATAGCAATACGATTAATGTATCCATCTCCAATAATTCCATCTTCAGATATTTTAACTTTTATTCTATCAAGTGTATCTGTATTAATTAAATAAGTTTTTGATTTATCTATATAATCAATAATAAATATCTGATTATTTAATTTTTCATTTAAAGGATTAGTTATTTGAATTACGTCACCTAATTGTAGCTCTATTATAGTTTCAGTTTGTTCAGTTTTAACATTTTGTGTTTTTTCGCTTTCTGATGATTTTGATGACATTTGTTTCTATATTTATTATAGAAATTTTTATGCTTAAGTAAGAATCAATATAAAATATAGTTTAAAGACAATTGAATTATTAATAATAATAATTGAATTATGAATAGTACTAATATTATTTGTGATAATTTGTCTCTAATAGACGGTTTCAATGATACAATCAATGATACTATAAGCAATGACGAACAAAATAATTCAAATATACTAAAAGTAAACAAAGTGGAGTGTAAAACAAATAATTTATTAACTAAATCGTATAAAGTTGTTAGCTATGATAAAAATATGTTATCTATTGATTTAATAAACAGTCATGGTTTATGTAGATCAATTATATTAAATAGTGATAATAAGGTGGTATCATTTTCTCCACCTAAATCTATTCCATCAGATGTATTTATTAATATACATTATCCTAAAAACAAAGACATCATAATAGCGCAAGAATTTATTGAAGGGACAATGATAAATTTATTTTGGGATGATACTATTGGATTGTCTGGAGATTGGGAAATATCAACCCGTAACACAGTTGGTGCTACATCATGTTTTTATAAATCGCCGAACAGTAAGACGTTTCGACAAATGTTTTTTGAGGCAATAAAAGAAAATAATATATGTTTTGAGCACATGAACCCTTGTTACAGTTACAGTTTTGTTCTACAACACCCTGAAAATAGAATTGTTGTTCCTTTTAAGAAACCACAGTTGTATTTAGTTGCGGTGTATCACATTGATAACAGTGATAGAAATAATATTTGCGTTTATTCAATGGATATGAAAGAAGTGAAAAAATTTGATTGGAAAAACTCTACTATTAAATTCCCACAAATTTATGAATATGAAAAGTATTCAGACTTAATTCAACAATATGCTTCTATGAATACACCATATTATATTTTAGGGGTAGTTTTATTTAATTCTGCTACAGGCGAAAGAGCTAAAATTAGGAATCCTGTTTATGAACAAGTTAAAAATTTGCGTGGAAATCAACCGAAGCTCCAATATCAATATTTGTCTTTGAGAAAAGAAGGTAAGGTTGGAGACTGTTTAAAGTTTTATCCTGAGAATAAAAAAGAGTTTTCTACTTTTAGAGATCAAGTACATTTATTTACTAATACTCTTTTTGCTAATTATGTCTCGTGTTACATTAAAAAGGAGAAGCCTTTGTTGGAATTTTCTGACCAATATAGAACTCATATGTTTAACATTCATCAAACATATATGAACAATTTAAGAGAAAAAAAACTTTTTGTTACAAATACGGTTGTAATTAATTATGTTAATAATTTACATCCGTCGCTGCTAATGTTTTGTTTAAATTTTCAAATGAGAAAAAGAAATGTAGATTATATTGCTGTTGAAAGTACTCTATAATTTTTATCTTTTAATTTATATTTTTATCTTTTATTTAATCTTTTTCCAAACACACTTTTACAATTAAAAATTTTAAAAATTTTACAAGTATTCACATCGTATCATTATTATTTAACTAATACTTTACTGCTGTAATTTTATAATCATCTCCTTGTTGTTTCATATTATAATTATATTATAAAAATACAATTATAAAAATACAATTATAAAAATACAATTATACACCCTTGAACATTTTACACCTTTTCTCATTTAAATATATATACAATTAGTTACTTAAACGAATTAATTGTATACATAAATAATGAATTATATTATTTTAATTTTTTACTCTATTATTCTACCAATTATTTCTTTAAAGCAAAATAAACCAAAATTATGTATTAATTGTAAATATTTTATACCTGATAATGATACTGGTAAATTTGGTAAGTGTTCTCTTTTTCCAAAACAAGATGGAAAAATTAATTATTTAGTTAATGGTATTAAAGGTGATGAATACTTTTATTGTTCTACATCAAGAGAATATGATAATATGTGTAGTGAAGAAGGTAAATATTATAAAAAGAAGATAGTTAAAAATGCGCATATTAAATGAGAAAAGGTGTAAAATGTTCAAGGGTGTAAAACATAGAATACCTTAATTTTTAACAAGCTTTAACAAATCATTCTTTATTTTCCCAAATACTTGTTTTGAATTGTCAATACATTCCTTCAAATGACCTTTAATAGTGGATTTTTCAACAGCATCTGTATAAGCTACCCTAATAATACTATAACTGTCATGAGGATGCATTTTTTTAAAACCACAATATGTCAGCATTTTTGTTTCATAAAATTTGCTGTATAAGAAATACTCTATTACTTTTCCAATAGTATAATCTTCATTTTCAAGAATAATATCAAAACAATTAGACATTGTATTATCTGCGGTTTTAATCTCTAATTCGTCTTTTTCAATCAATGTATCAAGTTCTCCCAATTTTGTATTTAAAATTTCGCAAGCTTTATCTACTACTTCATTATTAGTATGAATGCCAACTGACTGAACTATAAAATCAAAACTATCTTTCTTTGTAACACGTTTGCCATCAAGTAGCAGCCAATTTGCTGCTTCAAATGTAATTTCATCGGCATTTTTACCTTCATCCTTCCATGATTGTTTTTTTCTTTCTAATTCTGAATCTTGCGCAACAGTATCAATTGTATAACCATACGCACATGTAGCTACAGCATTAAACATACCATCTTCTTTATTAAAACCAATATCAAATTCACAAGTTAAATGGATTTTTTCACCGGGTATTTCATCAGAAATTCTAGGTCTCAATCTCACAAAATCAATAAAATATCCTGTATAATCATCAGCTGGGAAAATTTCTCTTATTTTAGTTTCACTTACAAGTTTTTCAGAAACAAGATCTCTAATAGTAAAATCCTTAGTGGTAACATACATGGTAGTATCTGTATTATTTTCTACATTCACTTCCATAATATAATTTTTTAATGGGAAATTTTCAACATCTTTTATATGAATTGGAATACAACTCAGACGTTGTTTAATAATTTCATTATTTAGGCGACTAGTATTTTCCATAATAGTTGCTTTATTTTTATCATTTGGGGATGTTCTAAATACGAGTAATGGTACATCAGCTAACATGGTTCTTCTTATAGCATTAGCAATACTTACATTTACACCGCTAAGTGTAAATGATAGCATATCTCCATTCTCAGATTTATCATTAATTTCAACTTGTGGGTTCATTATATCTAATATTATATTACTTTATATTTAAATTGTAAAAAATATATCATTTTTTTTTTAAATGAGTTAAATATTAATTTCAATAAACTAAATATAGATTAAGATGAGTTGTATTTTATATTATAGCAAATATTGTGAGATTTCTAAAAAATATCTACAAATCTTATCAAAGTCAAATCTTCAAAATGATATACACTTTATATGCATTGACAAAAGAGTTAAGGATTCAAATAATAAAACATATATTGTTTTGGAAAATGGACAAAAAATAATACTTCCTGATAATATAACACGTGTTCCAGCGTTATTATTATTAAATCAAGGATATACCGTTTTATATGGAGAACAAATACTCCAACATTTAAAACCTAAACAAGAAATTGAAGTGAAACAAGCTACACAAAACAATATGGAACCTATGGCATTTTCATTTGGAGGTGGTTTTGGCGATATAGTATCCGATACATATAGTTTTTTAGATCAAGATCCAAATGAGTTAGAAGCGAAAGGAAATGGCGGTATGAGACAAATGCATAATTATGTTGATTTAAATTATTCAAATAATATAACTACACCTACCGACGATTTTAATTATAAAGATAAAGATACAAATAAAGGAGCAAATAGAATAGCTGAAGATGGATCTACAGATTTAATGGCTAAAATACAAGCACAAAGAGAAAATGACTTAAAAAATATAATAGGAAATAGACCACCTAGTAGTTTCTAATTATTTAATATAAAAAATTTAATAATAAAAATTTAATATTAAAAAAGTTAATATTAAAAATTAAATTATATAATATTAAAAAAGTTATTTAAAAAGAAAAAGATAAAAATATTTAAATGTCAAATAATATTCTTACTGCTTTTAATGACCATTTTGCTGAGTTTATAAATGATATACATAATGTATTCCCAGAAGACGTTGATATTTTAACGGCTAAGAACTCACTATTAGCTGTTAGAAAAGCAAATCCTAAAATGATTGTTAAAATTTGGAATACATTTATTGTTGGAAAATATAAGTCTGAAATTGAAGCAGGTAGTATTGATTTTTTTATTAATAAAGATTATTCAAATGATGTAGCTAATTCGGCCAATTCTGATAAAATTATGGAGTCAATTAATCGTTTACGTGATCCAATAAGACTAATGACGCCTGAGAATCAAGCAAAAACAATGAAGTATATTCAAAATTTGACTAAATTATCTGAGTTATGTGAATAATTTAACAAGTAATAAGTAATTAATATATATATATTACATTTAGTTTGATTTAAATAAATATTTTTAATATTAATTAAAATGGCAGAGAGTATAAAAATAGTTCCCGATGAATTTACAAAAGTAATAAAGGATTTTGTAGGAGATTTGAAGACAACTTTCCCAGAATATATACCATTAATTAATAAATGGTGGAAAGAAAAAGAACAATATAATTATATTGAAAATGAAGAAGAGAGAAATAACGCATTTGAAAAGGCGGAAACAAAAAGCATAACTCTTATTTTTGATTTTTGTCAAAAGAAATTCCCTCCAAGATTTTTTGATATTTTGTATCAGAACCCAGATATGTTTAATGAAGATTCTGAATTTGATACTGAGTTTTTACCGCATATTCATTTTAAAAGTTTGTGGAAATTTGACATTTCTGAAAAGACGCGCGAAACAATTTGGAAATATCTTCAGCTTATTTTGTTCTCAATCGTGGGTTCGCTGAATAATACTGAGGCATTTGGTGACACTGCTAAACTTTTTGAAGCTATCAACCAAGATGAATTTAAAAATAAGTTACAAGAAACATTATCACATATGGAAGGAATATTTGATGTTAGTGGAAATTTTGGAGAAAAATCTAATACAGATAATGACAATACTAATGACCAAAATGGTGCTGGTTTAAATATGGGAGATATGCCTAACGCAAATGATTTACACGATCATATTACAGGCATGCTTGATGGAAAACTGGGAAAATTAGCAAGAGAAATAGCTGAGGAAACCGCTGATAATTTGAATATGGATATGGAAAACATTACAGATATGAAGGATATATTTAATAATTTAATGAAAAATCCTACAAAATTAATGGGGCTTGTAAAAAATGTGGGAGACAAATTAGATTCAAGAATAAAATCAGGAGATCTTAGCGAGAGCGAATTAATGTCAGAAGCCGCTGAAATCATGAATAAAATGAAAAATATGCCTGGAATGGGAAATATACAATCAATGTTAAGTAAGATGGGAATGGGGAATATACCTGGGTTTGGTGGATTAGGTGGAAAGGTAAATGTAGCGGCTATGGAAGCTAATTTAAATAAAAATCTGAAGCTAGCAAAGACTAAAGAGAGAATTAGAGCAAAAGCAATGTCAAATCAAAAAGCAAAATTAGACCAGCAAACTGCCGCATTGGCACAACAAACTCCATCAACTATTTCTGAAGAAGATATACTTAAAATATTCAGTACAGGAGAAACAGTAGAGAGAACTCCTAGAAATGCTAATCCTCAAAAGAATGGATCTGGAGAAGGTAAAAAGAAGAAGAAGAAGTAAATATGCGTTTATTTTACATTTAACAATAATTAAATGTAAAAATTAATTTATATATTTATATTTATATGAATATATTTTATAGTGATAGTAGAACATCTCAAAGAAATAATATGGAATCTATACTGCCAAAAGGAGATAAAACCATTAAACAAATTCAAAATGATATACAATCCATACCTAATTTTTGTAGAGAAGAATATTCATTACAAGTAGATGAACTTAAATATTATTTGAACGATGGAATTACATTATATGCTATAAATAATGATGTGTTAAGCGGAGTATTAAATTTTGATGTTAATAAACCAAATGTAAATATACGTGGATTATGTGTTCCTAAAACCGCAAAAGGGCTTGGTGTTGGAGCAGCTTTAATTGATGTAGTAAAAAAATTTTCTGAAATAAATAATTTTGGGTTTATTAAACTTACATGTTATGGAGATGTAGTTAATTTTTATACACAAAATGGATTTAGAAGTCAAAGTGAAACAAAAATCTACGACTCAGACTCGGACTCTGACGATGAGGACGACTCTGATGAAAAAGTACCTAAAATTAAATATGAAATGTTATATACCGTTATTAGCGGTGGAAAAAATAAAACAAATAAAAATAAAAAAACAAATAAAAATAGAAAAACAAATAAAAATAGAAAAACAAATAAAAATAGAAAAACAAATAAAAACAAATAGAATCAATTCATTTAACATTTGTAACAGTTTTACACCTTTTATCATTTACTAAAAAGTGTAAAGCGCATTTTCTATTTTTGAATTATTACATATACTTTTTGTATATTCATGACAACAATTACTACAAAACACTCGTGTTTTCATCAACGCAAACCATATTTTTTCACATTTTTCATCATCATCTATCGCTAATGGTCCAAGTCTAATATATGAAAATCCATATTCATCCCATTCTTTAGAAAATACTTTATTACAATTTTTACCAGAACATATAATACTTGACATATTATCCATATAATAAATGATATAAATATATATTTATATCATTTTGGCCGTTTTACTCTGTAGTAAATGATAAAAGGTGTAAAAGATTTATAACTAATAGTTTTGTAAAACTTTTTTAAAAGATTTATATATATATAATGACAATACAATTCTGGTCCAATGATCCTACAGTATTATTTAATAAAGAGTTTATATTTGAATTATGGCCTACATCAAATATGTGTTATGAACAGAAACTTAACTCAATAAGTAGGTTAATAATATTAATTACAATTTTAGGATATATTTCAACAATGTCGATAAAATTATTGGTCGTTGGAGTATTAACCTTAGCTGTAATTTTTGTCCTATTTACCATGAGAAAACAAAAAATAAATAAAAGTGTTTTAAATGAAGGATTTTTAACTCAAGTTTCTGGAAACAATTCAAACTCATTTGTAAATCCTGTAACATTAGATAGTGTATTAAAAAGTGAATTTAAAGAAGGAACTAAAAAAAACCCATTTAGTAATGTTTTATTGACCCAAATAAATGACGACCCTGAAAGAAAATCAGCGCCACCTTCTTTTAATGTAGATGTGGATGAAGACATTACCAAAAATATTAAGAAAGCTGTTCAGATGATGAATCCTGGAATTAAAAATACAAATAAACAACTTTATGGTGACCTATGGCAACAATTTGAACTCGACCAATCGAATCGTGCTTTTTATAGCACAGCAAATTCTAGAGTTGAAAATGACCAGAGTGCCTACGCAAACTTTTTATATGGCACCATGCCAAGCGCAAAAGAATCTACACCAGATGGAAACCTTCAGCGCGAAAAAGATAATTTTAGATATACTCTTTATTAATAGCAAATTTTATTTCCTTTATCCAAATTTCGTATTTATACAAATTACTTTGCTGTTTATTGTAATTCTACCAGACATTTAGAAACACAAAAACATTTAATTTAATATTAGTAAAAAATAATGTATATAATATATAAATGGCCAATATATATAGTTATACTTTTGATTCTCCAAGTAGAATTGGATTAGATGATTGTAATAAGTCTCAAACTGATATTCAAAATGTATCATCATGTAGTTACATGACACAAAATTTTTTTGCTTCTGATTGCTCTATGAAAAATCCAATTGAACTCGCTACTACACAACCGGGCATTATGTATAATGGTGGGTTTAATTCTGGCGCAGGTGGATGCAATATTGACACTAGTTCTAAGCTTCAAATTGGAACTATCCAAACACATCCTAGATGCCGAATTGATTTATTTCAACGTCCATTTGCTACTGTTCCTTTTTTAGGACGTGGTTCTGTAAATCCTATTATTGAAGCACAAATTCAACAAGGCGAGCAAATTGTTAATAAACGCAGCATTAATAATTTAAGCGAGAAAAGTTATATTAAATATCACCAAACTCCTCTTTTACCTGCTGTTAAAGCTAGAATGAATGATCCTTCCCACCAGATCGAAAGTGTAGCTTCCGAAGGTTGGATTCGCGGTGGGGTTCCTTCTCGAGAATTGACACGTGATAGCGATTACTTTAATAAACATTCTACTTCTCAATATGTATAAAATATATTATTATTATATAATATGAAATGTATTTCAATTCAGGTATTATTTTATATTATATTATTTTTATTTCTACTAAGATTTTTATATTGCGTGTACATTAATTATACTAAAAATAATTTAGTAAAACAACTATTACATGAATGGACAATCAAAACAAATGGTTATGTTAAAGAAGTAAAATTAGGGGTTTATACAGATGATTATTTTTTATCCTTTTCTGATAGTCATGACCGAAAAAACCATATTCATTTAATAACACATAAATTTTATTCTAATTTGGATGAGTTTATTTCGATTTTTTTTACACCTCAATTCGAGATTGTTCCAACCTTTACAATTGGATATGTAATTAAAAAAAACAATAAACATTCGTTACCTATTAAAATTAATCAACAGAAAGATACACCTATTATTTGTTACCATATGATTAAAACCTACGAAACATTTAATTAATATAAAAATAGTTTAATTTTTAAATTAATATAAAAATTAAATTGTAATAAATACATGTATGATACAACGATTATTTGCACATATAATACTCCCGATATTTTTTTAGAAACTGATAACATAACTGATAATGAAAAAGAATTTATTAGGGACGCAATTTATCGCCAAGAATTGTTAAATATTCTTGGTATGGATGATTATAATGAAACCGAAATGAATAGAGCAATTCATGAACTTTATATAAAAATAAATACATGTAATGAATTAAAAGAGTGTATAATAAAGTTCGCTGCTTATTTTATGAGCACAGATGAAGGAATAGGATTAATGTTATTATTTTCTTTTGATTATATGTATTTAACACATATTTGTGTAAGCGAATTTTTAGAAACCGGTAAAATATCGGAACATAATTTATCGAAGTTAAATAATATGGTTTTGTAAAAGTATTTTGCTATACTTTTTTTACACCTTTTAACATTTCAAACGCTTACTTTATTTTACTTCAAATGATTTCCAATAATTATGTATGTATTCTAATTCTTTTTTTTTATTGTCTTCCAATTTTTGATAATTTAATTCATTTATGCGCCAAAAATAACTATCTTTTTTAATTTTTTGGAGTCTTGTTTGATACACATTCTGTAAAATATTGTATCTACTAATTTTTACATTATGTTCTCTAACAAACAAATTAATGAGTGATATAATTCTTATATTTGAATAATATAAAGCACTCCCATAGATAAACTCAATTATATATGGGTTTGATAAAATGTATTCAGAGTGAAATATTAACATTCTTTCTGTTGAACTATAGTCTAATTTAGTTTCATAAAAAGAATCCATTTTATAATATATTATTTAAAATAAGATATGTTTAAGTAATATTTACAGTAGTTTTATAGGCGTTTGAAATGAAAAAAGGTGTAAAAGTATATTTAAAAGTATATAAGTATTTTTGCTATACTTTTTTTAAAAGTATATTTAAAAGTATATTTAAAAGTATATTTAAAAGTATATTTAAAAGTATATTTAAAAGTATATTTAAAAGTATATAAGTATTTTTGCTATACTTTTTTTAAAAGTATATTTAAAAGTATATAAGTATTTTTGCTATACTTTTTTTAAAAGTATATATAAATGGCTTCTACACGTAATAGAAATACACCTGGCAACTATTATTTAGAACAAAAAGAACACAAACAAACAGAGATTTATACACTATACGCAAACTCTCAATATGGAGCCGCATATAATACTCAATTACCAGGAAATGGATTATTAGCTGGTCAAATGCCTTGGAATAAATTATCACATAACGCAGCAAATACTGAATCTTTTTTATTTGGAATTAATTCTACTAATTTAGTTAATCCTGCACCTTGTTTTGTACCTGAAATAACAAATCTTAGTTCAGCAAATATATTTGAAAAAGGATCTATCTATATACCGGAGCCTTTAGTAATAGAAAAAAACCAAAGACCTTTTCCAATTCCAAATTAATATAGGTTTAAAATTAATAAATTAAAATTATTAATTTTAAATATGTTTGCTTTTTATATAAATGAGCAACATTAATGCTAAAAATATAAATAGTGAAAATATTACAGTTACAAACTTGACTGTAAGTTTTATAAATGGTGTACCATATAATAGTTGTAATACTGGTTGTAATTGTGGTTACTATGTTCCTTGTCCAGACTGTGACTATGAAGGTCCAGATGAATGCGAGTGTGGAGAACCATGCGATTATGTACCTCCAGAACCAGACGAATGTGATTGTTTTGTTCCTTGTAAACCTTGTACAAGTCTTACAGGTCCTACAGGTCCGGCAGGCCCGGCCAGTAGTGTAACAGGATCTACAGGTCCAACTGGTTATACCGGCGCAGTTGTTAGTGTAACAGGCCCTACAGGTCCGGCCAGTAGTGTAACAGGATCTACAGGACCAACTGGTTATACCGGTGCAGTCGTTAGTGTAACAGGCCCTACAGGTGTAACAGGTCCTACAGGTGTAACAGGTCCTACAGGTGTAACAGGTCCTACAGGTGTAACAGGTCCTACAGGTGTAACAGGTCCTACTGGTTATACAGGTCCTACTGGAACTATAATTTCAGCTACAATTGAAGGACAATATCTTATTTGGAATCCAACCAATACTGGTTCTACTGGTGGTCAATGGGTTATTGGTTCAAGTGATTCATATTTAGGCGTTTCAAATGTTAATTTGGGAGCTCATTCCATGGAATATACACCAATTTATGGCCCACCAAATAATGTTTATAATAATGTAGCTATTGGAACAGAAGCCTTACAAAATATTACAAATGGCCACGATAATGTAGCAATCGGTTATAATACGATGATAAATGCCGGAATGACTGGTTATGTATATTATAATACCGCAGTAGGTAGTCAAGCATTAACAAATATATCATTTATTAATAATTATCCTGATGCTAATACAGCAGTTGGTTATAATTCGCTTCATCAGACTACAGAAGGATTTTCCAATACTGCGGTAGGCGCAAGCTCTATGTATCAAAACCAGTCAGGAAATCAAAATGTAGCTTTGGGTGCTTCAGCATTATATCAAAATATAACTGGTAATTTTAATACAGCTATTGGATTAGGTGCCGCAGGCAGTTCAAATACTGTAAGTGAAACTGTAGCGGTTGGTTATTTGGCTTTGGGTAGTAATTATCAAGGGGAAAGAAATACTGCTGTGGGAACACTTGCTTTGAGTGGAAATAATAATGGAAGTGATAATGTAGCCCTTGGTTATAATACTTTAACAGTAAACGCTAATTCAGATTATAATGTAGCAATTGGTTCTTATTCTTTAGAATTAAATAGTTCTGGAATACAGAACACAGCTGTAGGGTTTCGCACATTATCTGTAAACACAACTGGTAATAATAATACCGCAGTAGGACAATTAGCTTTACAAAATGTAAATACTAATTTTAATACGGCTGTAGGTGCATTTTCTTTATACCAAAATTCTACAGGAACACAAAATACTGCTCTTGGTCATGCAACATTATCTGTAAACACATCTGGAAGTAATAATGTTGCGTTAGGATATTTATCTGGGTCCGCAAATATAGGAGACAATAATACATTAATTGGTTCTAACACGGAAACACTAGTAAATACAGATAGCAGTTCAAATGTAATTGGTTCAGGCGCTATTGGCGCAGGTTCGTCAACAACTGTTATAAAATCGTTAAGAGATGCCGACGCGACAATTTTCCCTGATGGTCCTATTCCTGACGCGCAATATTCTAATTATGTTCATTATAACCCGACTACAAATGAAGTCACATATATTCCTGAAGTATTGTATGTATCTACACCAACGTATTCACTTACAGCTGGCGCTTCAAATCAACAATTAACGATAATCGATAATATAACTGCGGCTCCAGTTCAAAACGCACAATTTCTTCAATTTGCTGAAGCTGTCGGAACTGTTACACAAGGAGATACTTTTCAAGTTTATGCTTTAGCTACAGATGGAACAAATATCATTGTTGGGGGGCAATTTTCCGCATTGGATGGAAATACTTGTAATTCAGTAGCCACTTTCTCTCCAACAGGTGTTTTTCAAAACAATTTAAACAACGGTTTTGATTATACCTCTGTTGATATTCCTGCAACTGTAAATACATTATATTATAATCCATCTGATTCACGACTATATGCTGGAGGTAAAATGCTTACTATTGGTAGCGGTGCAACTCCTATTAATTGTATATCTTATTATAACGGAAGTTGGAATCCAATGGGAGCTGGAACACCTGGTATAATTAACTCATATAATGTAAATGCTATAACAGGCAATAATACAACAAGTAATATTTATTTTGGAGGCGACTTTCCAATTGATTCGAATAGTTCAACTTTAAATTGTGTTGGTTATTATAATACTGGAGCAAATACAATAAATGCGTTACAAGGTATAACATACGGCGTTACACAAGTTTCTTCGCCTGTTGTAAATGCTTTATTTCGTTCAGGAGATAATATTTATATTTATGTTGGAGGACAATTTAAAAGTGCTGGTGGCATCCAAGCAAATAATATAGCTAGATATGATGTTGTAAATCAAAAATGGGAAGCATTATGGGACCCAATCACAAATAGAAATGGTGTGGAAGGAATAGTATATGCGATTGCAGAGTATGGTGCTTCGGATATATATGTTGGCGGTTCAATTACTACAGCAGGAGGAAAAACTTGCACTAATGTAGCATACTGGGATTCAGCAAGTCCCACATGGTCTGATACAGGTGGAACTGGACCAAATGGTACTGTTTATGCTATTGAACTTGGTTATTCTGATGCTGCAGCACTTGTATCAGTTATATTTGTAGGAGGAGCATTTACAAATGTTGGTTTAAATGTAGCATATTGGGATGGTAGTACATATAATACATTACCTGATACAGGTAGTTCCACACCAGAAGGAGAAGGAGCTGGTGGAACAGTATACACTTTACAGTATGTGTCACTTCCATACTCTCCAGGTGATGGTTATGGATTAAGACGTTTGTATGTTGGTGGAGACTTTTCCGCTGTTGCTACTGGAGGGCCAGCTGCAGGTTATGCTTCCGCGAATATAGGAGCTTGGAATGTAGATAGTGGTGGTCCTGGTCCTGTTTGGCTTAATGGCACTCCATTAAATAACGGAACAAACGCGCCTGTAAGAGCATTAACATATCATTATGGACCTTTAGAAACTCCACCAATTTTACCAACTTTGTATGTAGGTGGTAATTTTACAGCTGTAGATGGTGGTAGTTTAGCTGTCAATTATATAGCACAATACGATATCACCTATCTTGTAACTCTAAGTACAGCTTGGCAAGGACTTTATAATAATACTTCAAATGATGTAAGTGATACAGTATACGCTTTAGGAATGAATGTGGACGGAGGAACCGGAGCAAAATTAATGATAGGTGGTGATTTTTCACTATGTAATAGCAATACACAAACGGCAAATAAGATAGTTCTTTTTGCACTATTTAGCCCTTCTGGTTTTGAAATATTGACTCAAAATAGTGGAAATGGAGTTAATAGCACAGTGCGCGCTGTAGCATATGCCTATTATACTCTTCCGCCTGTCGGTTCTCAACAAACAACAATTATGGGAGGAAATTTTACAATTATGGATGTTGGAGGTACTCCTGAGTTACCTGCTAATTTAGTTGGGTATTATAATACTATTGGTGCGGCTTATGGTTTCAATAATTTAACATATGTGAGTCCAAGTGTGGGCGTAGGTTTGTCAACATCAGGAGTTAGTGTGAATGCTTTAAAAATGATTGTAAATGATTTATACGTTGGTGGTAATTTTGATTCTTTTGGTCCTGACCATACAGTTAGTACAAATAACCCGAATGTATATAATATTGCCAAATGGGACACTATTGAACAAGTGTGGTATCCAATTGTTACATCAAGTTTGTCAACTCCAGGTGTTGGTTTAAATACGTTAGTTTATACTCTTGAAACAAATGGTTCAAAACTATATGTAGGTGGTCAATTTACAAATACAGGTAAAAACGCAACAATAGTATTAAATTACATTGGAGAATGGGATCCAAATATATTAGTTGAAAATTGGACACAATTTGTTTATCCAAATATTTCTTCACCTACAGATCTAGGTTTCAATAATTATGTAAAAAATTTATATTATAATTCAGGAACTTTATTTACTACGGGTACTTTTACACAAACAAACTTAGGCATTTTATCATGTAATTCCATTGCTTCACTCAATACTACATTATATGAAATTTCTGCAATAGAGAACACTTCGCCTCCATTAATTTTTCAAAATGGTTTCAAATTAACTACACCTCCTGGGCTGGTATCTGGAAACGCAATTTTATATTTAACTCCAAATACATATTTCGGTGGATATTTTGATGAATCCGCTCCTACGACAGCATATAGTTTTAGTAGAACTTCATATTTGGTTCCTTATATAGCACCAGTTCCAGACCAAGTAATTATAAATACAGTTGGTTGTTCTTTTATTAATTCGGCTACAGGAGCTATTACAACATCTTACACATTAAATAATCAATATGAAGATATTCATTTGATATTTGACACATCCGCAAACGCATGGTTAATTGTTTATGGGTCACAATGTGGATGTACAGGTCCTACGGGACAGGCAAGTCAAAATCTAGCACAAACCTTAGCTATTGGCAATAATGCTGGCGCAACAGGTATTGACATGAATCAACAAACTATATCGAATGTTCCAAATATTACAAGTACAACTAATCTGACAATTACACCTGGTACGTCGCGCGGTGTTATTATTAGTCAGACGGGACCTGGCGGCCCAACTGGACCAGCATTAAAAATAACAAATTCAGATCCTGGACCAACTGGGCCTGCCATAGTTCAATATCATAATAGTATAAGCCCAACTGGTAGCGATGTAGCAAGTAATTATGTTACAAATGCGAATGTAATTGTTAACCCTGGAAATGTTCTAGCTGAAAGAATGTATTCAAATATTAAAACTGTTATAACAAATGGTTCTATTGGACCAACTGGTCCTTCAGCAAGTATAGCATTTGATTTAGCAAATAGTACAGCAACTGGGTCTACAGGTGGCATGGCTACAATTATGACCATATCTGGTAGAGACCCAACCCCATATCCAGCAGGGTCGTCAACCTCATTATCCGAATCTCAAGGTGTTCAAATTGTTACAACAGATAATACAGCATCTTTAACTCGCCGTGATATTGCTGGATTACGTGTTCAAAATATTAATAATAATGGTAATGCGGCAGTTATTCAGACAGTTAAACAACGCAACGCTATTGTAGGTTCTTCAGTTGCCCAGACTGGAGATAATATTGGCGCCTGGTCTTCTTGGAGTACGACTAGTGGTGGAAGTTATAGAGAATATAGTCGTATTAGAACACAAATATCTAATGCGTCTATTGCCGCTAGTAGTGGCGTAGATGGTGCTGTAGTTATTGCGGTTGCCGAAAATGATACTACAGGCATAATCCCTCTCAAAGACATGTTCAGATGTGACGGAGGTTATCCACTTACTCTACCTGCAGGTCCTACAGGCCCATACAATTTATCATATGCTACAATGGTTTTTAATCCAACTGGAGCAAGTGGGCCACAAGATATTACTGGTATAAAAGCAATTGGCAATGCTTCATTTAATTATGGCGCGACTGGTGAGTGCCTTATAAGTAATGGTCCGAACAGCGCTTTTACATGGGGAACTCCAACTGGGACAACAGGACCAACTGGTTTCACAGGACCAACTGGTTTCACAGGACCAACTGGTTTCACAGGACCAACTGGTTTCACAGGACCAACTGGTTTCACAGGTGTAACAGGACCGGTCGGTCTACAAGGTGCCGGCGGTGCTACTGGATATTATGGTTCATTTTACGATACAACTCTACAAGGCCCTTATACTTTGGATACAGCATACCCAATTACAATAAATACAACAGACGTAACTGCCACAAATAGTATTTATATTGGTAGTCCAACTTCTCGCATTTATAATACGTATACAGGAATATATAATATTCAGTTTTCTGCTCAATTTTCTACAACTTCAGTTGGTAATAGTAGAGATTTAGTAAACATATGGATAAAAAAAAATGGAGTAAATGTGCCTGAAACAGATGGACAAGTAAGTATTCCGGAAAAGACTGGAGGAACCATATCAGCTTGGAATTATTTATTAGCATTGAATGCTGGTGACTATATAGAATTTTATACTAAATGTATAACAACGTCAAATGTGTCATTAACAACATATCCGGTAGGAGGACTAGCTCCAGATGACAATCCAGCATCACCGTCTATTATAGTTACATATATGCAAGCAGCGTATAATGGACCTACTGGATATACAGGTCCTACAGGCTCCACAGGACCAACAGGCTCTGCTAGTTCAGTTACAGGTCCTACAGGGCCGGCTCCTATCGCAAATAATGGTGAAATAACTGGGATTGTTCTTGTAAATGCGTCTGTGGTTCTTACTGGGACTACACCGTATGGAAAATGCTACTATCACGACGGGACAGGGACTGATTTTAATATTACATTACCTTCCGCTGGAACTCAAACTGGCGGTATTATTACTTTTTCTGTAAATAAAGCACCATCAACTTACGGATTTAATTTTTTGGGAGGTCCTAATCCGCCAGTTGGCGGTTTATATCAATATCCAGCGTTGAATGTAAATATTAGCGGTAATGATATTAGAGTGAATACTACTTATAGTTATAGGTTTTACGACGCAGGGGCGGTTATTGGTTGGTTGGTTGTTTAAATTAATCTCGTATATATCACATATGAATTACCCTTTAAAATTTAATCTAATAATCTTCAAAATATTGGTTCTATTGAGTTAAATGTTGACCCTAGTGGGAATTTACTCCTTACTGGAGCTGACTTGGAAAACTCTTCTGCTTGTACTTCCGCCTCTAAATATTTACGAATTAAATTAAGTGGAACATTTTACAAACTTGC
>Ga0209443_1000301_pt1 | contig 33529 bp, 27 predicted proteins | sample LauGreBMM110DCMD_2_FD_187571 | JGI IMG/M metagenome (GOLD analysis project Ga0209443, IMG submission 187571) | Freshwater lake microbial communities from Lake Michigan, USA - Su13.BD.MM110.DCMD (SPAdes) (version 2) | ecosystem: Environmental > Aquatic > Freshwater > Lake | place: Lake Michigan... | reverse complement strand
GGAGAGATCGGTGTCCATCGGAACGCGGAGGATGGTCCGGAACGGCGGCGATGCAAGACGAGCGCAGAAGTCGGGCGCAGGCGGTCTCCGGGGCCGACCGCCGCGGGGACCCGCTCCAAGGGAACGAGGAAGAAGCGGAGAACCCGCTCTTCAAGGCATCAACGCCGCCACCAACTCTTGCCTTCGCGGGCCGGGTACCCGGCGGCGGCGGCCGGTTGGCCGGTGAGTTGCCGGATGAGCAGCTGGCTGCGCGCAGATTCGAGCGCCATGCGGAACTCGTCGTAGCTTCCGTGGCGTTCGGCCGGGTTCTTCGACATCGCCTTCGAGAGCGCCTCGCTGGTCGGCACCGAGATGTCGGGAACGTCGACGTGGGCCGGCGTCAGCGGCGTGTGGATCTGCGCCGCGACCACCTCGTCCACCGTGGCCGCCTCGAACGGCACATGCCCCACGAGCGCGTGGTAGAGCGTGCCGGCGAGCGAGTACATGTCGCTCAGGAAGCTCTCGCCGGTCTGCTGCACGCGTTCGGGCGCGATGTAATAAGGGGTGCCGAACACCGGGGCGTAGTTGTCCTTCTCGGCATCGGTCTTCCGCGCGAGGCCGAAATCGACCAGCTTGGGCTCGCCGTCGGAGTTGAAGAGGATGTTGCCCGGCTTGATGTCGAGATGGAGCAGGCCGTGCTTGAGCGCCGTCGCCAGCGCGCTGGTGACCTTGATGCCCACGTCGAGCACCTCCAGCTCCGGCACGCGCTTGGACGTCTCGATCCTCCCGTCGAGGTCCCCGGCGTCGGCGAGCTCCATCACCAGATACTTGTGCGGGCCTTCCTGGTCGAAGGTGTAGATGTGGATGATGTTCGTGTGGTTCAGCGCGGCGCAGGCGCGGGCCTCGGCGGCGAAGGCGTCCACGGAATCCTCGTCCTGGGCGATCTCCACCTTCATCAGTTTCACCGCCACGATGCGGCCGAGCGTGGTGTCGTAGGCGTTGTAGACGGTGCCCATGCCGCCCGAAGCGATCTCGGAGCGCAGCTCGAACTGCCGCAGCTGCATCGGCATCATGATGGGCACGGCGCACTTCGTGCACGGCGTCTTCTCCAGCGGCGCGAGGTCGCCGGAGATGAACACCTTGGCCCCGCAGTGCGGGCAGGCGACGAGCTTGAGCGGGTTGCGGGCGGGCTGCATCTTTGAGGTGGCGCGGGAATGTAGTCGGGGGGACGCGGGGAACAAGCACACGTTGCTCCGCTGGAAGAAAGTTTGAGCCCGCGCGATCGTCCTCCTACGGTCCGCCGCTCATGAAGCACACGGGAACCGTCCACCTTGTCGGCGCCGGTCCGGGCGACGCCGGATTGCTCACCCTCCGCGGCGCCGAGCTGCTCGGGCGCGCGGATGTCGTGGTGTACGACGCGCTGGTGAACCCGGACCTCCTCCGCCTCGCGCCGAAGACCGCCGAGATGATCTACGGCGGCAAGCGCTCGCGCGACCACGCCATCCCTCAGGAGGACCTCAACCAACTGCTCGTCGCCAAGGCCAAGGAGGGCAAGACCGTCGTGCGGCTCAAGGGCGGCGACCCGTACATCTTCGGCCGGGGCGGCGAAGAGGCCGAAGAGCTCGCGGAGGCCGGCGTGCCGTTCGAGGTCGTGCCCGGCATCTCCTCGACCGTCGCCGCGCCCAACTACGCCGGCATACCGCTCACGCACCGCGATTTCTGCTCCACCTACCAGGTCATCACCGGGCACGAGGACCCGACGAAGCCGGACTCCGGTCTCGATTGGGCACAGATCGCGCGGATGCCCGGCACCAAGGTGGTCCTCATGGGCGTCGAGCGCATCCGCCGGATCGCGGCGGAGCTCGTCGCGAACGGCATGGCCGCCAAGACGCCGGTGGCCATGGTCCGCTGGGGCACGACCGGCCGGCAGAAGACGATCACCGGCACGCTGACGACCATCGCCGACGTGGTGGACGCCGAGAAGTTCACCGCGCCGGCCGTCACCATCATCGGCGACGTCGTGTCGTTGCGGAAGAAGCTCAACTGGTTCGAGCGCCGCCCGCTGTTCGGCCGGCGCGTCGTGGTGACCCGCACACGCGAGCAGGCGAGCCAGCTCAGCCGCCAGCTCGCCGAGCAGGGCGCCGAGGTGATGGAGATCCCGACCATCAAGGTGGTCCCGCCCGAGGACCGGCAGCCCCTGGTCGAGGCGATGGGCGCCCTCGGGGAATACGATTGGGTCGTGTTCACCTCGCCCAACGGGGTCACGGCGTTCTTCGAGTACTTCTTCAAGGCGTTCGACGATATCCGCGTGGTCGGCCGGCTGCGCTTCGCCGCCGTCGGGCCGGCCACCGCGGCGAAGCTGAAGGAGCTGCACCTCGCGGTGGACGCGATGCCGGAGGAATACATCGCCTCCAAGGTCGCCGCCGCGATCGCCAAGGTGGACGGCGTGGAGAACCTGCGCATCCTCTGCCTCCGCGCCGAGGTGGCCAGCCCGGACCTCGTCGCCAAGCTCGAGGAGCTCGGCGCGATCGTGGACGACGTCGCCTGCTACCGCACCGTCCCGGAGACCGAAGACATCAACGGCGCCGCCGCGAAGCTCGTCGAGGAAGGCGCGGATTGGGTCACCTTCACCAGCGCGTCGACGGTCGAGAACTTCCACGCGCGCTTCGACCTGCCGGCGCTGCTCAAGCGGTTCCCGTCGCTGAAGACGCTCTCCATCGGGCCCGAGACGAGCAAGGCGCTCGCCGCCCTCGGCCTGGAGCCGACCGCCGAGGCCAAGCCGCACAACCTCGACGGCATGGTCAAGGCGCTGGAACGCGCCGCGGCGAAAGCAAAATGATCCTGGCGAGGCACGTGGCCGCTTTCCCGATGAGGATCAACCCGGCACGACGACGCGCAGCGCCCGCGGTTGCAGCGTGAAGGTCGCCGGCAAGAAACCCACGTTGTCGCCTTCGAGATGGAACGGCATCGGGGTCGCCGAGATCATCGTCAGGGTGCGGGCCGCGAGATGCACGGCATCCGGTGAGTCCGCGAAACGGTCGCACCAGAGCGCGGCGAACACCTTCAGCGCGACCGTCCAGGTCATCTTGGGGACGACCATCGCATCCAACTTCCCGTCGTCCATGCTGGCGTGGGGGAAGACCGGATAGCGTCCGCCCAGGAAGCGTCCGTTCCCGACGCAGACCAGATGCCCGGTCACCGTGCGCCCGTCGGCCTCGAGGGTGACCTCCGGACGCGGCCCGCGCATCGCGAGCAACGAGGCCCAGACATAGGCGAGCACGCCGAACTTCTTCTTCAGCTCCCAATCGACGAGGCCGAGCGCCCGGGAATCCAGGCCCGCGCCGGCCATCTGCGCGAAGCACCGCCGCTCGCGCCGGCCTTCCGGTCCGGACTCCGCCATCGGCAGGTCGATCCGCCGCTCGTGCCCCGCTTGGACGACCCGCCACGCGCCGGCGAGGTCGGCCGGGATCCCGAGCTCCTTGGCAAAGACGTTGACCGTGCCCAACGGCAGGACGCCGAGACGCGCCTTGGCCAAGCCGTCGCGCGCCGCGACCAGGCCGTTGAGCACCTGGTTCACGGTGCCGTCGCCTCCGGCGGCGACGAGCGTGGTGCAACCCGCCTCGACGGCGGTCGCCGCTTGTTCGGGCGCGGTGTCGGGACCGGCCGTGGGGACGAGCTGGATGCCGGGACCCAGCTCGGACAAGCGGGACCGGAAGCGGCGCGCTTTGTCCCCGCGGGCAGTGGGGTTGAAGATGACGCACGTCATCGCGCGGCCCGGCGGCTCACTTGCCCGGCAGGCGGAGGAAGTATTCCTGCGAACGGTCGCTGGCCGACACCCGCCGGGGCGTGCCGGGGTAGGTGTAATCGAAACGGTAGCGGTACGGCACCGAGGTGGCGTCCGGCGGCAACGGCACCTTGGCCTCCCAACGGTCGGAAGTGTTCGGGATGCGCGCCATCGGGAAGAAATTCGTGCCGATGGTGACGTAGGCGCGGACGTCGGGGTTGTTGGCGCCCGTGCGCGGGCTGGACCACTGGATCTCGAACAGATGCACGTTCTCCGGCGCCGGCGAAACCGTGCGCGGCGTGAGGTTCACATAGCTGGGAGCGCATCCGGCGACGATGGCCGCGAAGGCGACGGAAAGGACGGACTTCTTCACGGGCGCGAGCATGGCCGGCCGCAACCGGACCAGCAACCGGAGAAGTTCCCGCAGGCCGGCGCGGATCGATCCGTCGCCACCACGGCGCCTCCGGGATGGAACTTTTCCCGCCGTCCGGGTATGCATCGCCTCAACGTCATGCCGCAGTTCACCTACAAAGCCCGCCGCCGCTCCGGCGAACTCATCGAGGGCTCCCTCGATGTCGCCGACCGTCCGGCGGCCCTCGGCCAGATCGCGAAGCTCGGGCTGTACCCGCTGGTGGTCGAGGCGGCCAAGGGCGGCGCGCGCGCGCCGGCCAAGGCCGGCGGCGACACCGGCGCCACAGCGGGGACGGGGCTGCGTTTCTTCAGCAGCCGGCGCCGCAAGCCGAAGCTGCAGGAGATGGCCACCTTCACCCAGCAGCTGGCCAACCTGCTCAAGGCCGGCATGCCGCTGACCATGGCGCTCCAGAGCATGAGCAGCCTCACCTCCAAGGGCATCCCCGGCGAGGTGCCGAGACTGCTCAAGCAGGACGTCACCGAAGGCCGTTCGCTCTCCGATGCGATGGCCAAGCAGCCCGATGTCTTCCCGCCGATCGTCGTCAACATGGTCCGCGCGGGCGAGCAGAGCGGCGCGCTGGAAGAGGTGCTCCGGCGGCAGGCGGCCCACTTCGAGCGCTTCGCCGACGTGCAGTCGAAGTTCAAGTCGGCGATGGTCTATCCGCTCGTCGTCTGCCTCGTGGGCGTCGCGCTGGTGGTGTTCTTCATGACCGTCATGCTCCCGAAGTTCATGACGCTCTTCGAGAGCATCCAGGGGCTCGAGCTCCCGGCGACGACCAAGCTGCTCATCGACACCAGCCGGTTCATCACCACCTGGTGGTGGCTGTTCCCGATCGTGGGCGTCGTCGGCACGATCCTGTTCCAGCGATACCATGCCACCGTGGACGGACGCCGGTCGATCGACCGCCTCAAGATGAAGCTCCCCATCTTCGGCGCCGTGGTGAAGCTGAACCTGTTCGGCCAGTTCGCGCGCACGCTCGGGACCTTGCTCAAGAACGGCGTGCCCGTGCTGCAGGCGCTGCGCATCACCGAGCAGATCATCCCCAACGTCGTGCTCGCCGAGGCGATCGCCAAGACCCGCGAAGGCGTCACCGACGGCAAGACGCTCGCCCAACCGCTCGCCAAGAGCGGTCTCTTCCCGCAGCTGATGATCGACCTCCTGAAGATCGGCGAGGAGACGGGCGACATCCCGGGCTCGCTGGAGAACGTGGCCGAGACCTACGAACGCGAGCTGACGCTGGCGCTGCGCGCGATGACCAACCTGATCGAGCCCCTGATGATCGTCGGCATCGCCGTGATCGTCGGCTTCCTGCTGATGAGCGTGATGTCGGCGATGTTCGCCATCACGCAGAGCATCCAACGATGACGCGTGGCGCGGACAGAGGAGCGGCGGCCGGTGGCCCGGAGGCGGCCGCCCGGCATCGCGCCGGCTTCACCCTGATCGAGCTGATGGTCGCCATCACCCTCGGCTCGCTGATGATGATGATCGCCATCCCCGCCCTCCGCGCCGCCACCAAGCCGCCGTTGGTCCGGGCGACGAACGACTTCCTCGAGGCGTGCCGCGAGGCGCGTTCGCGGGCCATCCTCACCGGCCGCGCGATGCAGGTCGTCGTCTTCGCCGACGAGCAGGCCACCGGCGTCCGCGTCGAGCCGTCCACGATGCGCGAAGCCGGCGGGCCGCTGCCGTCCGACGCGCGCCCGGGCCGCGAGGACGGCAAGCCGTTGTTCCATGCCGAGCTGCCGGACGACGTGGCCTTCCGCCGCCTGATGATCAACGGACGCGACGCCGTGGCCGGCGTGGACGACGCCGCGGCGATCCGCTTCTACCCGAACGGCACCTGCGACGCGCTCGACGCCGAGCTCCAATGGCAACGCCGCGAGGTCCGGCGCATCACCTCCGAGCTGATCACCGGATACCTCACCGTGGAGGACATCCGATGACGGCCTCTCCGCGCGCGGAGCGGCGACCGGGAGCGGCGTTCACCTTGATCGAGGTCGTGGTGGCCGCGGCGGTGCTGGCCATCGCCTTGATGGGGATCCTGCTGGTCTGCTCATCCAGCATCCGCAACGCCCGCGCGCTGGAACGGGTCCACGTCGAGGCGAGCAGCCTCGCGGCCGAGCTCTCCCTCACCAACCGGTTGGAGGAAGGCATCATGTCGGGCGATTTCGGCGAGTTCCATCCGGGCTACAGCTGGGAACGGGAGATCACCCCGGTGCAGACCAACGGCCTGTTCCGCGTCGACTTCCTCGTGTGGTCGGATTTCGACCGTTCGACCACGGAGTCCAAGATGAGCATCCTGCTCTTCCGACCGGAATCCACCCAACGCTCGCTGCGATGAGCATCCTCGACGACCACCGACCGGCCGCGGCCGGCACCGCGCCGCGGATGCAGCGCGCCTTCACGCTCGTGGAGGTGATGGTCGCGATGGCCATCTTCGCCCTGGTGCTCGTGTCCCTGTTCGGGACCTGGCGCATCGTGATGCAGAGCGCGGATTCCACGATGAAGCTGGCCGCGCACGCCCAGCGCTCGCGCATGGCCATCCAGACCTTGGACCAGGCGCTCACCGGCGCGCAGCTGTTCCAGGGGAACGCCGCCCTCTATTCGTTCATCGCGGACACCAGCGGATCGTTCGCCGCGCTGAGCATCGCCGCGAGCCTCAGCGGATCGTTCCCCGGCAACGGCTACTTCCGCGGCGAACGCCTGCGCCGGGTGACCTTCGTCGTGGACCCGGACAACCAGCTGGTCCTCCGGCAGAACTCCCTGCTCGCGCCCGACGACCGGGATTTCGAGTCGTATCCCATCGTGCTGGCCAAGGAAGTGAGCGTCTTCCAGCTCGAGTTCTGGGACGGCCGCCGCGGCGAGTACATCCCGGAATGGCTGTCCACCAACCAGCTGCCGCAGGTCGTCCGCGTGACCTTGGGCTTCGGCTCGCAGGGCCGCTATTCCAAGCGCCCGGCCGAACTGGTGTCGCGCGTCGTGCGCATCCCGTCGAGCGCGGTCGGGGCCGCGGGCGCTCCGCCCCGCTGAAGGACCGGACCCAGGACCCAGATGCGCCTCGCCCATCCCCATCCCCATCGCCCGGTCGGCCACCGTCGCGGCATCGCGCTCATCATCGTGATGCTGATGGTGCTCGCGATGGGGATCGCGGCCGGGATCCTCGCCTATTCGATGAAGGTCGAGACCAAGCTGGCGACCAACACCTCCGCCAGCGGCGAGCTGGAATGGCTGGGCCTCTCCGGCGTCGAGTTCGCCAAGTGGGCCCTCGCCGAGCAACAGCGCATCCCGGGCGAACAAGGCTACAACGGGCTCAACCAGTTCTGGGCCGGCGGCCCCGGTGGCAACGGCAACCGCATCGGCGACCTCATGGAGGACCCGTTCGAGGGGATCTCGCTCAAGGACATCACCATCGGCGAAGGCCATCTCTCCATCGAGATCGTCGACCAGGAGCGCAAGCTCAACATCAACCAGGCCGACCCGCTCGCGTTGGAGGCCGGTCTGGGCATGGCCGGGGCCGGGGCCTCGGAAGCCGCCCAGATCAACGCGGCCCTGACCGATTGGCGCGACCGCGACGACCACCCCACCGCGGGCGGCGGCGCGGAGAGCACCGACTTCTACCTCGGCCTCGACCCGCCCTACCGCGCCAAAAACGGCCCCATCGACGACATCGGCGAGTTGCTCAAGGTCCGAGGGATCACGCCGGAGCTGTTCTTCGGACAACCGTCCGACCATGGCCCCTTGCGCGGCATCGACCGGCTCCGGCACAACGACGTCGACGTCGTCTCCGCGGGGTTGGTCGACCTGTTCTGCGCCATCTCGGCCGGCCAGATCAACATCAACACCGCTTCGCTGCCCGTGTTGACCATGGCCTTCCGCGGCGACCGCATCATGGCCCGCCAGATCGTTCAGGCGCGGGCCGGTCCCGACGGCGCGGACGGCACGGCGGACGACGAGCCCGCCCGGAACCCCGGCGACATCAACCGCCTGATGGGACCTGCCGCCGGCGGCGGCGGCGCTCCGGTCCCGGCACCGCCGCGCTTCATCACCATCAGCACCACCTTCGAGATCCGCATCGAGGCGGCCTACGGACGGGCCAAACGGCACTACGTCGCCCTGATCCAGCGCCGGAGCGCGCGGGATTTCCAGACGTTGGTCTTTCGCGAGCGCTGATCCGCCCACGCCGGGCCTGACAAAGGTCTCCGCGGCTCTTGGACATCGCCCAAGCCGGAACGATGCAGATCAATCGGGGTGGCACGGCCAACTTGGCCGTTCTCGGCGGCAACTTGCCGCCGAGTTCCGGCACCGGTAGCGCGCACCAAAGGGTGCATTACCGGCGCACCCGGAGCGGCGGGCGAGTCGCCCGCCACAACAGGGCGGTGCCCCGTTCCACCCAGACCTCTACTGCATCGTCCCGCCCCAGAAATCCCAAGGCGCCACCCACCGCGGGAAAGCTCGGCCAGATCCGATAGGAAGCACGCTCTGTTCCCTGTTTCCAGCAAGCCTGCGCATCTCGGTACTGCCCCCGAGGTGGGGCGGCGCTGCTGCGCCGCCGATACTTGGGTCGGGACCCGCGTCGCATGGTCCCGGCCAGTCAACCGGCCGCGACACTGGCCGTCGGCATTCCACGGACGCGCGGCAGCGCGTCCCTACCGGACCGGGGCAGTGTCAAGATGCGCCCCCTGCCCTATGGACTGCCGCACGCACGCTCGGACGCAGCGATCCGCGCCTGCCCTCCAGCAGCCCCGATATCACGGCACGCCCACCGCGCGGGTCGAAAGACCCGCGCTCCCGGTCAATCCTGGGGCAACGCCTCCGCGTCGCGACCCGTCGCCTGTTTCACGCGGCGTCTCCATTCGTCGGCCGTCACCGTGACCGGCTTGGCGCGGCATACTTGATCGAAGCCGGGGAAGCTCCACAGATCCGGGAAATCACGGCATCGCTGCGGTTTCACCGGGTCCACGCGGCAATCGCCGCCGTCGAGAAACACGCAGGCACCCCCGGGGTGATCCACCAAGGCGAGGCCGTTCCGCGCGGCGTCGACCCGGGTGAAGCGGTGGATGAAATCGTCCTCGCCGAGCCCGAGGAACGTCGCCAGACGCGCGGTCTCGGCATCGGTCAGCTTCACCTGCTGTCTTCCGGTGCTCAACTCATACCAAGTCGGCGTGGTAGTCGGTAGAGTAGTGGGCGGGTTGCAGGGCAAGCCGCCCACACCACAGCCGCCCACACCGCGAGGCCGGGTTCTAAGAGCCTGTTTGAAAATGTCGGCCGGCCGAGTAGGACAGGCTTCCAGCCTGTCTGCCCCGGGCTTCCAGCCCGTGGCCCCGGCAGCGGCGTGGGGCTGGAAGCCCCACGCCAGACAGGCCGGAGGCACTGTCCTACTTTTCAGACAGGCTCTAACAGGATCCATGAGGATTTGGTATCAGACCCCCCGCGCCGGCGGCGCCTTCACGAAGGCCGCCTCCCGCAGATAGACCGGCGCCAAGCTCTCGGCCGCGACGAACTCACCGCGCTCCTCGGCCGATCGCGCGACGTCCGCAGCAGAAGGGAACAGCTCGGAACCGCCGCCCAACATGCGCAGGACCTCGGGGCCGGCGACCGCTTCCCCCGCGGCGATCCGCGCCTTCAACGCGTCGCCTGCAGCCAACCGGATCGGCTCCGTCAGGCGGCCGTGTTCCGCGACGGCGACCGCGAACTCGCCGCGCTGCGCGTCCGCGGCAAGCAGCACCGGACCGGACGCCAGAGCCTTCGCCGCCACGGCCATCGCGTCGAAACTGCTCACCGACGCCACCTTGGCTCCATTCGCCAATTGCCAGCCCTGCGCGACCGAGATCGCCAGGCGCACCCCGGTGTAGCTGCCCGGCCCGATGCCGACGGCGATGCATCCCACGGCGTCGCGGCCGACACCGGCGCGGGCCAGGACGTCGGCGATCATCGCGAACACCGGTGTCGTGCGCGTGGCCTGATGGACGACCTCGGCCAGGACCGCGCCGTCGCGCACGACGGCCACGCTCCTGCGGTCGGTGGAGAACTCAATCGCCAACGTGGTCATAGGTGATCTGGCGGGAATGCTCATCGAGAGCGGCGAGATGGAGGCGCCGGAAGGTGCCGGGACCGGCGCCTTGTGGCGCGCCGGCGTCGCCGCACCAGCGCTCGATCCATTCCACCACGGCGACGCCGTCGGGCCGGGTGACATATTCCTCCAACCCGGCGCCGCGGACCTCCTCCGCGGAACCGAGCCGGTAGAGGTCGAGATGGAACAGGCGCAGGCGACCTCCTTCGTATTCGTTCAGCAGCGCGAAGGTCGGCGAATGGACCCGGCCGCGGCAACCCAGTCCGCGCGCGAAGCCCCGCACCAGCGCCGTTTTTCCCGCGCCGAGGTCGCCGCTCAGACCGAAGACGCTGCCCGTCCGCGCAGAACGGCCGAGCGATTCGCCGAAGGCCTCGGTCTCGGCGACGGAGTTGGAGCGCAGGACGATCATGGGAGCGCCGCGTGGCCGCCTGCGCGGTCGATGATGGTGTCGTCGCGGGTCATCTCAGCCGAAGTGCTCGTAGCCCTTCGCGGCCAGCGGACGCATGCCGTCTTCGCCGCGCAAGAACATGCCGGGCCGCGGCACGACCTTCCCGATGCAGCTCAACGGCACGGACGAGAACTCCGCCTTCCAACCGTCGAGCAGTCTCACGGCGTCGCCGGGCGCGACGGTGAAGAGCAGCTCGAAATCTTCGCCGTCGGTCAGCGCGGCGACGATCGCCGGCTTCGCCGTGTCGCCTTCGCGGGCGCGGAGCTTCGCCGCGCGGCTGACCGGGATGGCCGCCTTGAGCAGCTCGGCGCCGAGCGGTGCGTCGGGCCGTCCGCTCGCCGCGAGCAGATGCGGCAGGTCGCCGGCGACACCGTCGCTCACGTCCATGAGCGCGTGGACCAGTCCGCTCGCGGCGAGCCAGCGGCCTTCGGCGAGGCGCGGCTCGAAATCCAGGTGCTTGCCGGAGAGCGATCCACCGAGCTCGCCGGTGACGAAGAGGGCGTCGCCCGCGCGCGCGCCGGACCGCAAGAGCGCGCGGCCGCGCGGCACCGTCGCCACCACCGCCACGCTGAGCAGCAGACATCCGGGATTCGTCGTGGTCTCGCCGCCGACCACGGCGACCTGGTGCTGCGCGGCGAGACGGCCCAGTCCGCGGTAGATCGCGAAGACGCGCTCCGGGTCGTGGTCCTTCGGCAACGCCAACGTGACCACCGCCGCCACCGGCGTCCCGCCCATCGCGGCGACATCGCTGAGGCAGCGAGCGAGCGCCTTCCGGCCGACGCGCTCGGGATCGGTGTCGGCGGTGAAGTGGATGCCTTCGACCACGGCGTCGGTCTTGAGCAGTGTCTGCGTGCCGGCGGCGCCGAGCTCCAGCACCGCGCAATCGTCGCCGGCGCCGGTCACCACGGAATCATTCGTGGGCAGCAGCGGCTTCAGCTTCGCGATCAGTTCGAATTCGGTCATGGAAAAGTTCCCGGTGCGGCCGGATGCGCGGCCCGGCTCAGCGGTTCCCGCCGGGCTCGATGCCCAGCGCGAGCATCACGAACGGCGCGAGGTTGAAGAGCGCGTGGGCGGTGACGCTGGCGAGCAGGTTGCCCGTGCGCTGATAGAGCCACGCCAGCACGAGCCCGAAGAACGAGAGCGGCAGGAACGCGGCGGCGTTCACGTGGATGAGCCCGAAGAACACGGCCGATCCCCACAACGCGGCCCGCGGGAAACCGAGGTCGCGCACGAACGGATACAGCACGCCGCGGAAAAGGCTCTCCTCCGCGAGCGGCGCAAGCCCGATGGCAAAGAACGCGAGGTAGCCACGTTGCCACCAGGCACTCGACCGCAGCAGCAGCTCGACCGGCGTCTGCGCTCCGGCCGGAAGTCCGGCACGGGTCAGCGCCTCGATCGAGAGCCATTGCAGCCCGTAGGCGACCGGCAGCACCACCACGGCGGCGCCGAGGCCCCAAGCGATCGCACGAGCCGACGTCCCGCGGGCGATGCCGAACGCTCGGCCGACCCCCATGTCGTGGGCGCGAAGGAAGAAGCCCATCCCGACCAGCATCCCTCCCTGGAACACGAGCGTGTTCATCAACGCCTCGCCGAACGCCATCGGGACGGCCGGCTTTGCCGGGACCTCGCGCGCGCCGAGCAGATGACCGGCCACGCCGAGGAGCATCAGCCCCACCAGCGGGGCGATGAACAGGAGCACGAGATCGGCTCGCCAGTCTTTGCGCGGAAGCACGTGGCCACGTTAGCCGGAACCGACGGCCCCGGCTGTCAAAAAACTTCCGGATTGGTGCCGGCCCCAGGGCGTGTTACGGCACCTGCGTTTCGCAGGCCTCCCATCAATCCCACCGGCGTCCCTCAACTCTGCATCTTCCTGCCATGGCCAATACCGATCACGTCTGGACCTTCTTCCGCGCGGGCGGATTCGACCAGGTCCAGCTCAAAACCGGCGCCGACCTCCTCGCGCTCGACCAGCTCGACCAGAAGCTCTGGGTCGCGCTCGCGTGTCCGACGACCGGCCTCGAGTTCGACAAGACGACCCTCGCGCTGATCGACACCGACAAGGACGGCCGAGTGCGCGCGCCGGAGCTGATCGCCGCGGTGAAATGGGCCGGCGGCCTGCTCAAGAACGCCGACGACCTCGTCCAGCGCGGCGGTTCCCTCGCGCTGACCGCCATCGATGACTCGACGCCCGACGGCAAGGTCGTGCTGGCCTCCGCCAAGCAGATCCTCGCCAACCTCGGCAAGAAGGACGCCGCGAGCATCTCGCTCGCCGACACCGCCGACGTCGCCAAGATCTTCTCCCAGACCGTCTTCAACGGCGACGGCATCATCGTCGCCGGATCCGCGGGCGACGACGCCACCCAAGCGCTGGTCGCGGACATCATCGCGACCCACGGATCGATGCCCGACCGCTCCGGCAAACCCGGCATCGACCAGGCCCGGGTGGACGCCTTCTTCGCCGACGCGACGGCCTTCGAGGCGTGGGTCAAGAAGTCGGAGACCGATGCCGCGACCGTGCTCCCGCTCGGCGACGCCTCGGCCGCCGCCAGCGCCGCGCTGAAGGCGGTGAAGGCCAAGGTCGACGACTACTTCGGCCGCTGCCGTCTGGCCGCCTTCGATCCTCGCGCCCTCGCGGCGCTCAACCGCGAGGAGAAGGAGTTCCTCGCCGTCGCCGCCAAGGACCTGACCATCACCGCCGCCGAGGTCTCGGGTTTCCCGCTCGCGCAGGTCGCCGCCGGCAAGGCGCTGCCGTTGAAGGAAGGCGTGAACCCGGCCTGGGCCGGCGCGATCGCTGCGTTCCGATCCGCGGTGGTCAAGCCGCTGGTCGGCGACACGTCCGAGCTGACCGAGGCCGATTGGGCCGCCATCAACGCCAAGATCGCCGGCCACGACGCGTGGGCCGCCAGCAAGGCCGGCGCTGCCGTCGAGAAGCTCGGCATCGCCAAGATCCGGGCGGTCCTCGCCGACAAAGGCAAGGAGACGCTCACCGCGCTCGTCGCCAAGGACAAGGCGCTGGAGGCCGAGTCCGCCGCCATCGCCAACGTGGACAAACTGCTCCGCTACGTCCGCGACCTGCACCTGCTCTGCGAGAATTTCGTCAACTTCAGCGACTTCTACGACGGCGGCGAGCCGGCCATCTTCCAGGCCGGGACGCTCTTCCTCGACCAGCGGAGCTGCTCGCTCTGCCTCCACGTGCAGGACCCCGGGAAGCACGGCACGATGGCCGGGTTGGCGGGCACCTACCTCGCCTACGTCGACTGCGTCCGCAAGGGCTCGGGCGAGAAGCTGAGCATCATGGCCGCGTTCACCGACGGCGACAGCGACAACCTCATGGTCGGTCGCAACGGCCTCTTCTATGACCGCGCCGGTCGCGACTACGACGCCACCATCACCAAGATCATCGACAACCCCATCAGCATCCGGCAGGCCTTCTGGGCCCCTTACAAGAAGCTGGTCCGCCTGATCGACGAGATGGTCGCCAAGCGCGCCGCCGCCGCCGAGGCCGAGGCCAACGCCAAGATCGCCGCCGCCGCCGAAGCGGCCGCCAACGCCGACAAGTCCAAGCCGGCCGACCCCAAGAAGGAAGAGGCCAAGAAGATCGACGTCGGCGCGGTGGCCGCCATGGGTGTCGCGTTCGGTGCCATCGGCACCGCGGTGGGCGCGATCGTCGGCAAGCTGTCCGGATTGTTCGTGCTGCCGTTCTGGCTGCTCTGCCTCGCCCTCGTCGGATTGCTGCTCCTGATCTCCGGCCCGTCGATGCTCATCGCCTGGCTGAAGCTGCGGAAGCGCAACCTCGGCCCGATCCTCGACGCCAACGGCTGGGCCGTGAACGCCAAGGCGAAGGTCAACGTGCCGTTCGGCACCTCGCTCACCAGCGTCGCCCAACTGCCCGCCGGCGCGAAGGCCGCCCCGGTCGGCGACCGCTTCGCCGAGCGTCCCGTCACCTGGCCCAAGAAGGTGCTCGTCCTCGTCATGATCAGCTTCGTGTACAGCCTCGCGAACCACTTCCAACTCGTGCCCATCGTCCACAAGGGCAAGTTCGTCCCTTTCCCTCTGCTCGACGGGGACTACCAGCAGGACACGAAGACGGAGAAAGAGAAGGAGAAGGCCTCGGAGGACGTGAAGAAGGCCGCGGACGCCGTCCCGGCGAAGTGACGCGCACTTCCGATCGCACCGGCCCGGCCCCTCATCGGTCCGGGCTTTTTGTTTCGGGGTGCCCTGTCTTCCCCTTAACCTCACCGCTGTGAGCACCGCCACGAACGCCCCCGCCGCCGCGCCGAAGCACACCAACCGCCTCGCGCAGGAGAAGTCGCCGTACCTGCTCCAGCACGCGCACAACCCGGTCGATTGGTTCCCCTGGGGCGACGAGGCCTTCGCCAAGGCCAAGGCCGCCGACAAGCCGATCTTCCTCAGCATCGGCTACTCCACCTGCCACTGGTGCCACGTGATGGAGCGCGAATCCTTCGAGGACGAGAAGATCGCTGCCTATCTCAAGGAGCACTTCATCAGCATCAAGGTCGACCGCGAGGAACGGCCCGATGTGGACAAGATCTACATGGGCTTCGTCCAGGCCACCACCGGCGGCGGCGGCTGGCCGCTCAACGTCTTCCTCACGCCCGACCTCAAACCGTTCTACGGCGGCACCTACTGGCCGCCCGAGGCGAAGCACGACCGTCCCGGCCTGCCCGAGGTGCTGGCGCGCATCGTCGAGCTCTGGAAGACCCGCCGCGCCGATATCGCCGGATCCGCCGACGAGCTGACGGCCAAGCTCCGCTCCATGTCGGGGCACGAGGCGCATAACGCCTTCCCCGCTGGCGAGCGCGAGCTGCACGGCGCCGGCCAGAGCTTCCTCCACGAGTACGACCCCCAGAACGGCGGCTTCGGCGGCGCGCCGAAATTCCCGCGCCCCAGCCAACCGCTGCTCCTCCTCCGCTTCGCCCACCGCTTCGGCGAGAAGGACGCGCTCGAGGCCGTGCTGCACACCTGCGACGCCATGGCCGGCGGCGGCATCCACGACCAGCTCGGCGGCGGATTCGCGCGCTACTCGGTGGACGAGCATTGGCTCGTGCCGCACTTCGAGAAGATGCTCTACGATCAGGCCCAGCTCGTTCAGCTCTACATCGACGCGCACCTCGCCGGAGGACACGCACGCCACGCCGAGGTCGCCCGCGACATCCTCCGGTACGTGATGCGCGACATGACGCATGCCGGAGGGGGGTTCTTCTCCGCCGAGGACGCGGACAGCGAGGGCAAGGAGGGCAAGTTCTACTGCTGGACCCACGACGAGCTGTCGAAGCTGCTCACCGTCGAGGAGTTCAACGTGGCCACGCGCCGTTTCGGCATCACCAAGGCCGGGAACTTCACCGACCACAGCGATCCGCATCCCCTGCCCGGCCAGAACGTGCTCAGCATCGTCCACACCGTGGAGGGCGAAGTCGACCTGGCGCTGCTCGCATCCGCCGTCGCCAAGATGTCCGCCGCGCGCGCGCGACGCGTCCGGCCGCACCGCGACGACAAGGTGCTCGCGTCGTGGAACGGGATGATGCTCGGCGCCTTCGCCCGCGGTTTCGCCGTGCTCCACGACGGGGAGTTCAAGGAGGCCGCGGAACGGAACATCGCGTTCATCCAGGCCAACCTCTGGGACGCCACGACCAAGACGCTCTACCACCGCTGGCGCGACGGACACCGTGATTCCGTCCAGCTGCTCGACAGCTACGCGAACCTGCTCGCCGGCGTGGTGGACCTCTACGAGGCCACCGTGGACCCGCGCCATCTCGGGTTCGCCGTCGCGCTCGCGGAGAGCATGGTCGCGCGTTTTTACGACCCGGAGGCCGGCGGCTTCTGGCAGACCGTCGCCGACGCCCCGCACCTGCTCCTGCGCAACAAGGAGGACTACGACGGCGCCGAGCCCGGCGGGAACAGCGTGGCCGCGCTCGCGCTGCTCAAGCTGGCCGCGATCTGCGACCGCAAGGACTGGCGCACCGCCGCCGAGAAGACCATCCGCCTCTTCGCCCAACGCCTGCACCAGATGCCCCAAGCCGTGCCGCACCTGATGCTCGCGCTCGACTTCTCCGTGCAGGAACCGCGCCGCGTCGCGCTGGTCGGCGATTGGACCTGCGGCAGCACCGAGGCCCTGCTCCGGGCCGCTCACGGCACCTTCCAGCCGGAGAAGGTCGTGCTGGGCAACCACGGCCCGGTCGATGCCTTCACCAAGGGGCTGCCGGAGAACGAGGAGTTCACCCAGGCCTTCTGCTGCACCGGCAGCGCCTGCCGTCCGCCGACACGCGACCGCAAGGTGGTCGCCGCGTTCCTGGCCGAGAAATGAACACGGGACAGCCCGTCCGCTGCCACCGCCGTGCGGCGACCGCCCCGGGAGGGTGCGATCGGAAGTGGCGGCCGCTCGTAGCGCAGGTTTGTGACCTGCTGTGTCGCCGACCGGTGGTCGGCAGGGCGTTGGCAGTTCCGGCGCGTTGGAAGGTTGCGGCCGCCGCAGGCTGGCAGCCTGCGCCACAATGGCGGCCGGCACCGCAGACGGGGGCTTGCGCCAAAGACGAACTGCAGCGGTAGCGCAGGTTGCCAACCTGCTGTGTCGCCGACCGGTGGTCGGCAGGGCGTTGGCAGTTCCGGCGCGTTGGAAGGTTCCGGCCGCCGCAGGCTGGCAGCCGGCACCACAGACGGGGACTCGCGCCAAAGACGAACTGCAGCGGTAGCGCAGGTTGCCAACCTGCCGTGTCGCCGACCGGTGGTCGGCAGGGCGTTGGCAAGGCCGTGCCGCATGCCTGTCCCTGCGCCTGCGGATTCCAGATCCGCGATACGGCAGAGTCCAACTCTGCGCTACGTCCGATCGCACCCGCGTACTGGACGGGTCACGGTCGTCGTGACGCTGCCGGAGAGAGCGATCCGGACTGGCTGGCAGACTTAGCGGGAGGGGGTATCGGGCGGACGTAGCGCAGGTTTTCAACCTGCTGTATCGCCGAGTTCCACTCGGCAGGGCTGCGCCGATCCCGACGCGCTCACCTGCCGCTGCGTCTGCGGATTCCAGATCCGCGCTACGGCAGAGTCCAACTCTGCGCTACTTCAGCCACCGCACCCGCCCCTTTTGATCGCACCCCACGCAAAACCGTTCCGTGATGCTCCTCGTCCGGCCTGTCCTGGCACAAAGCCGACCGAAGGTGGCGACCTCGCGGCAAAGCGGCCCACAGGATCGCCTACCGGCACGAAAAAGGGGTCCTGCATCGCTGCAGAACCCCTTGAAAACTGGTGCCCCGGGCCGGACTTGAACCGACAACAAATTGATTAAGAGTCAACTGCTCTGCCATTGAGCTACCGGGGCGTTTGGCGCGGCGGAAAATGGTGGCCTCCGGACCCTTTGTCAACGGTCGCGACAAACGTTTTCGGGGATCCGGTCCGCCCCTCGCCGAGCGGAGCTTTCCATCGGCGCGCAGCGCGCTTCCCAGGAGGTCGCCGGCGCGGCCAGGTCGCCTCCGGCACGCGTCTCCCTTTGCGTCCGGACGTTTCCGATGTCCAGACTACGGGCATGTCCAAGCCTCTCCACACGCTCCGTGCCGGGGTCATCGGCACCGGTTTCATCGGCCCGGTCCACATCGAAGGACTCAAGCGCCTCGGCGTGCAGGTCACCGCCGTCTGCGGTTCGACCCGGTCGGCCCGCGCCACGGCGGACCGGTGGGGGATCCCCGCGGTCTACGGCGACCACGACCATCGCGCGATGATCGCCTCGCCGGACGTGGACGTCGTCCACATCACCTCGCCCAACAAGGTCCACGTCGAGCAGTCGCTCGACGCGCTCAAGGCCGGCAAGCACGTCGTCTGCGAGAAGCCGTTGGGCATGACCGCGAAGGAGACGGCCAAGGTCGTCGCGGCGGTGCGCAAGGCCGGCCCGCAAGGCCCGGTCTTCGCCGTGAACTACATGTGCCGCTTCTTCCCCGCGGTGCTGCAGATGCGCGCGCTGGTCCAGCGCGGCGATCTCGGGCGGATCATCCATGTGCAAGGACACTTCTTCCAGGACTGGCTGCTCAAGGACACCGACTACAACTGGCGCCTGCTCGCCAGCGAGGGCGGCAAGCTCCGCGCGGTCGGCGACATCGGTACCCATTGGATCGACACGGTGTCGTTCATCCTCGGCGCCAAGGCGGAGAGCGTGTTCGCGCACCTCGGGACCTTCCACACGACGCGGTATCGTCCGACGGGCGAGGTGAAGACCTTCGCGAAGGGCGATCCGGCGACGAGGGTGCCGTACACGGTGGACACCGAGGATTTCGGGAGCCTGCTGCTGCGCTTCAGCGATGCGCCGCATGGTTTTGCGGAAGGCGTCCACGCCAACGCCTCGATCTCGCAGGTGGCCGCCGGATGGAAGTGCGACCTCGCCGTGGGCATCTACGGCACCAAGGGCAGCGTGCGGTGGAACCTGCAGGACCCGAACGAGGTCATCCTCGGGCGCCGCGACGAGCCGAACCAGGTGCTGCAACGCGCGACCGCGGGGTTCAGCGAGGATGTCGCCGGCTTCACCGATTATCCGGGCGGCCATCCCGAAGGCTTCCCGGACAGCCACAAGATGCAGTACCGCGCCGTCTACGAGCACATCGCGAGCGGGCGCGGGACGCCGGTGCTTTTCGCCACCGCCGAGGATGGCCACCACGAGGTGCGGTTGTGCGAGGCGATCCTGAAGAGCAGCCGGGCGAAAAAGTGGGTGGCGGTGTGATCTTAGGCCGCGCGACGGGATCCTCCGTCGGCCTTCCGGAAGCGAGCGGACCGAAGCCCTTCCGGCCCGCCTGAGGAGGCTCGTCCTCGCAGGATCCGACGTGAGGACGCGATGTCCACGGCCCGGTCCTGTCCGGATGCGGTTGGAAGCGGCGGACACGTCGGCGGGACGTGGCGCGGAATCGTGCTCCGTGTGGCCGAGTTGCCATCGGCATGTAGGGCATCGCACACTGCCCTCGAAGCCGGAGCATGTGGTGTCCGGGATCGCGCGCCCGTGCGGCCTGGCATGGTGTGCGGTCCAGGCACCTGCAGGCTGAACTGGATGTGCCCGTGGCCGCGGCTCGCGTCGGCGTGCTGCCGATGCCGCCGACGCGGGGAGAAGTCACGGACGGGCGGCAACCCGTCCCTACCCTCGTGGGTAGGGTCCGCGCTGCCGCGCGACCCCATCCGGCCTGCGGGTCCCGCTCAGGCGACTTCCACGAGTCGTAAGTGGCTGCCGACCTCCGCGACCACGGACACTCGTGGGAAGAGCCCGGACCCGACGCAGAGGCCATGCTCGGCCTTTGCGTCGCTCGCGCCGACCTCCTCGGTCACGCTTACTGGAAACTTGCCTCACACCACCTCAACTGACCGCCACTTCTGATCATGCCCATCCGGTCTCCTCCGCTTGCGGACGGTTCTTGCCGCTTGGCACCGCGGAAGCCGGGCGATCCCCGGGTGAATACATCGTTCCTCGGGGCGTCGGCCTACCACAAAGCCGGGCATTCCACGCTTCCAGAGCGCAGGCCGGCCCCATAGTCTTCCTCCACCACATGCGTCCCATCCCAAAGATCCTCGGGCTCGTCGCCGCTTTCGCGGCGTTCGTGGCCAACGCCGCACCGCCCTCGAAACTTGTCCTCCGACCCGGCGACCACATCGCCTTGGTCGGCAACGCGCTGCCCGACCGGATGCAGCATGACGGCCATTTCGAGACGCTGGTGCAGACGAAATTCGCCGGGCAACAGCTCGTCTTCCGCAATCTCGCCGCCGCGGGCGACGAGGTCGTGCTCCGGCATCGCTCGGAGAACTTCGGCACGCCGGACGAATGGCTGAAAAAGGTGCAGGCGGACGTGGTGCTCGCGTTCTTCGGCTACAACGAATCGTTCAACGGCCCGACCGGCGTCGCGAAGTTCAAGACCGACCTCGAAGGGTACCTGAAGCATCTGCGCTCCCAGGATTTCTCGGGCAAGGGCGCGCCGCGCGTCGTGCTGTTCTCGCCGGTCGCCAACGAGAAGCACCAGGACCCCAACTTCCAGGACCCGGCCGTCAACAACGCCAACCTGGCCATCTACGCCGCGGCCATCGCCGAGGTGGCCCGGGCGAACGACGTGCAGTTCGTGGACCTCTTCGGCCCGTCCCGCTCGTTGTATCTGGACGCCGCGAAACAGGGGCATTCCCTGACGGTGAACGGCTATCTGCTGACCGAGGCGGGGAACAAGGCGCTCGCGCCGCTCCTCTTCAAGGGGCTCTTCGGCGAGGCCGCGCCATCCAAGGACTACGAGAAGCTCCGCGCCTCGATCAACGAGAAGAACTCGGTGTGGCATTCGCGATACCGGACCGTCGACGGCTACAACGTGTACGGCGGCCGTTCGGCGCTGGCGTACCAACCGGACAAGGGCGGGTTCGTCTCCGACCGGAACGCTCCGGCACCGTATGTCTCCAACTTCAAGACGATGCAGCAGGAGATGGCGGTGCGCGACACGATGACGGCGAACCGCGACAAGCGCGTGTGGGCCGTGGCGAAGGGCGGCGACATCGAGATCGACGACAGCAACCTGCCGAAGGTCGAACCGGTCGTGACGAACAAGCGGGGCGAGAACGCGGACGGTTCCTACAAGTTCATCGGCGGCGAGGAGTCCATCTCGAAGATGACGGTCCACTCCGGCATGAAGGTGTCGCTCTTCGCGAGCGAGGAGCAGTTCCCCGAGCTGGCCAACCCCTTGCAGATGGCATGGGACACCAAGGGTCGGCTCTGGGTGGCGGTCTGGCCGAACTATCCTGAGCGCACGCCCGACAGCAAGGTGGGCGACAGCCTGCTGATCTTCGAGGACACGGACGGCGACGGGAAAGCGGACAAGGTCACGCACTTCATCGACGATCTGAACGCGCCGACCGGCTTCCAGTTCTACAAGGACGGCGTGCTGGTGATGCAGGCGCCGGACCTCTGGTACATCCGCGACACGGACGGCGACGGCAAGGCCGACACCAAGGAGCGCGTGCTGATGGGCATGGATTCCGCGGATTCGCACCACACGGCCAACGCCATCTGCCTCGATCCGGGCGGCTCGATCTATCTCAGCGACGGCGTGTTCCACCGCACACAGGTCGAGACCGGCGAAGGCCCGGTCCGCAACAACGACGCGGCGATCTACCGCTTCGAGCCGCGCACGTCGAAGTTCGAGACCTACATCCCGTACGGCTTCGCGAACCCGCACGGCCGTGTGTTCGACTCCTGGGGCAACGATTTCGTCACCGACGCCACCGGCAATGCCAACTACTTCGGGCCCGCGTTCAGCGGTCGTCTCGACTACCCGGCGAAGCATCCGGGCATGAAGGAGTTCTGGAACCGCCCGTCGCGCCCGTGCCCCGGCACCGGGATCCTCACCAGCCGCCATTTCCCGGAAGAGTTCCAGGGCAATTTCCTGAACATCAACGTGATCAGCTTCCAGGGCATCTACCGGGTGAAGGTGACCGAGGACGGCTCCGGCCTGAAGGGCGAGACCAAGGAGAACCTGATCTCCTCCTCCGACCCGAACTTCCGCCCCATCGCCATCAGCACCGGGCCGGACGGCGCGATCTACTTCCTCGACTGGCACAAGCCGCTCATCGGTCACATGCAGCACCATCTGCGCGACCCGAACCGCGACAAGACCCACGGCCGCATCTACCGCATCACCTATCCGGGCCGCCCCCTGATGGAACCGGCCAAGATCGACGGCCAGCCGATCGAGGCGTTGCTCGAGTTGCTCAAGGAGCCCGAGAACCAGACCCGCGAGCTCGCCAAGATCGAGCTCGGTGAGCGCGACACCGCGAAGGTGCTCGCCGCCGTCACCCGCTGGGTCGCCGGCCTCGACAAGAACGCCCCCGCCTACCAGCACCACCTGATGGAGGCGCTCTGGGTCCAGCAATGGCACAACGCCGTCGACGTCGCCTTCCTGCGCCGCATGCTGGCATCCCCGACGCCCGAGGCCCGCGCCGCCGCCGCACGCGTCTTGTGCTACTGGCGCGACCGCGTGCCCGACGCGCTCGGCCTCTTCCGCGCGCTCGCCGAGGATGCGTCGCCGCGCGTCCGCTTGGAGGCCGTCCGCGCCGCCAGCTTCTATCGTGAGTCCGCAGCGGCGGATGTCGCCCTGCTCGCGCTGAAGCAGCCGACCGATTACTATCTCGACTACTGCCTTCGCGAGACCTTGCGGCAGCTCGAGCCGCAATGGCGCAAGGCGATCGCCGACGGACGTCCCGTCGCCGCGGGCAATCCGGCCGGGCTCAAGTTCCTCGTCGGTCGTCTCAGCACCGCCGAGCTGACCAAGCTCCCGGCCTCGGCCGAGGCGGCGCAGGCGATCCTGTTCCGCGCCGACGCGACCGATGCCGACCGGACCGCGGCGCTCGACGGGTTGGCGAAGCGCCGTTCCACGAGCCGCCTCATCGAGCTGCTCGCCGCGCTCGGTTCGGTGCCTTCCTCCGATCCCGCGGTCGCCGCGAACCTCGCGCGCCAGCTGCCGTTGCAGCCCGCGTCCGAACTCAAGGCCATCCGCCCGCAGCTGGCCTCGCTCATCAACGGCGGCGGTCCGCCCGAGATCCGGCAGGCCGGGTGGGCCGCGCTCGCCGTCGCCGACGGTTCCTTCGACACCGTCTGGACGGCCGCTTCGCGCTCGCCGGCGATCCTCACCGACCTGCTCAACGGCATCCCGGTGCTGAACGACGCCGATTTCCGCGCCAAAGCGATGCCGAAGGTGAAGCCGCTGCTCGGCGAGATGCCCGCGTCCCTCGTCGCCGCGGCCAAGGCGAGCCCCGGCGGTGAAGGCCGCTTCGTCCGCATCGAGCTGCCGCGCCGCGGCACGCTCACGCTCGCGGAGGTCCAGGTCTTCAGCGGCGGCCAGAACATCGCCACGAAAGGCACGGCCAAGCAGTCGAGCACGTCCAACGGCGGCGAGGCCTCGCACGCGATCGACGGCCGCACCGACGGCTCCTTCGGCACCGGCACCCAGACGCACTCCCAGGAGAACGAGAACAACCCGTGGTGGGAGCTCGACCTCGGCGGCGACCGCTCGGTCGAATCCGTCACCGTCTGGAACCGCACCGATGCCGATCTCGGCAAGCGGCTCGAAAGCTTCACGCTCATCGTGCTCGACGGCGGTCGCCGCGAGGTCTTCCGCAAGACCGGCATCGCCGCTCCGTCTCCCAGCGCATCGGTCGCCGTGGGCGGCGACGTGCTCGCCTCGCTCCGCCGCGCCGCCATCCGCGCGGCCGTGAGCATGAACTCCGAGCCCGAGGCCGTCTTCAAGGCGCTCACCGGGCTGATCTCCCGCGGCGACCAGGTCACCGCGGCCGCACAGGGCCTGCGCATCCTGCCGCGCGCCAGCTGGCCGAAGGACCAGGCAGGCATCGCCGCCGCCGCGCTCGCCAAATGGGCGAAGAGCGTGCCGGCCTCGGCGCGCACCGCGCAGGACTACGTCGAGACCGTGCAGACGGCCGACGACCTCGCCGGCCTGCTGCCGGCCGACCGCGCCACGGCCTTGCGCAAGGAGCTCAAAGAGGTCCGCGTCGCCGTGTTCGTCGTCCATGCCGTGCGCGAGCAGATGCGCTACGACGTGCCGCGCATGGTCGTCGAGGCGGGCAAGCCCTTCGAGCTGATCTTCGTGAACGACGACTTCATGCCGCACAACCTGGTGTTCGTGAAGCCGGGCACCCGCGAGCTCATCGGCAACCTCTCGGCGACCATGAAGCCCGAGGAGCTGGACAACCAACGCCGGCCGTACGTGCCGAAGAACAACGCCGTCATCGGCGCGACCAAGCTGGTCGAGGCCGGCCAGAAGGAGCTCCTGAAATCCACGGCGCCTTCAGACGAAGGCAGCTACGAGTTCGTCTGCACCTTCCCCGGCCACTGGACCCTCATGTGGGGCACGCTGGTCGTGACCAAGGACGTCGACGCCTACCTCGCCGCGCATCCGGAAGCTCCGGCCGCCGGAACCGGGGCCATCGGCCACCCTCACCCGATCGGCGAGTGAACCGCCGCGCTCCGTGACCGCGTCCACCGGGACGCGGCCACAGGAGCCGGATAGACAACGCAAACGCCCGGTTCCGTCATGGAACCGGGCGTTTGGCGTCGATGGGCGGGCCATCCACAGGCCGGGCGAAGGCATGACCGCGCCGGGCCCGAGCCATCAGCGGATCCGGACCCCGGGGATCACGCTCCCTCCGGATCGGACGACACCGACGGCTCTCCCCTCCCCCAAGGGAGCTTCGAGGCGAGGGCGAAGGGCGTCGACGGAACGTCGACGGGTATCAAGGACCCGGCTTTTTCGGTGGTCCCTTCCGACGGCGAGGCCGATCAGATCGTTCCAACTTGGCTTTCCACCGATCGATCATGTCCGCCAACTCGTCGGCGGCGGCCCGCAGCACCCGGAGGTCCTCGGTCAAACGCCGCTCCAGCATGAAAGCGTGCGCTTCCTTGTCCTTGCGCCGCGAAAAATCCCAGGCCGGATCCGCGTGCAGACGGGAGATCTGCCCCTTCACCTCGCGCAGGCCGCGTTTCGTCTGCGCGATGATCCGCAGCAGGAGACCCGCGCTGGTGTGGGCCGTCGTGCCGCTCTCGCGGATCTCGCAGAAGGTGAGGATGACCTCCAACTGGTCGGCGTCGCCGGCATTGTAAGCGGCCTGCGCCTGATGCCACCACTCGGTCTTCTGGGCGGTCATCTCCGCTTGCGTGTCGGGGTGCAGTCGCCGGACCACGGCCCGGTACAATTCTTTGAGCCGCGCCGCGGCCTCGTCCGTGACGCCGGGGACGGCACGGCGACCCAGAGGCCCGCCGCCGTAGCGCGCGTCATCCATCTCGCCCCAAAGCCTCTCGAAAAATTCCCGCGCGAGCTCCTCGGCCTCGGACGGACCCGCCGCCTTCGGCCCGCCTCCATCCGGATGCGGACGTCCGCCGGCCGTCTCGTCGGCGTCGGACCGGTGCGGCGGCGGCTCCTCGGGGGCGGCGCGCATCGCCATCACCCGCTGGTAGGCCTTGGCGAGCGGGATACCGCCCAGCATCGCTTCGTCCTCGACGATGGCGACCAGCGCCTCGTCGGCCATGACCTTCTGGCCGAGTTCGCGGAGCTCGGTGATCAGCGCCCCGAAACGGCTGTTCAACCAGCGGGCGAACTCGGGGCCATCGACTTGGTGGAAGCGCTCGACCTGCCGCCGGGCGTTCTCGAGGTCGCGCGACGCCTTCTCGTGTTCTTTCCGGAGCTTGTCGCGGATCGGCGCGCCATCGACCCACACCACGGCGCGGACAGGATTGCCGGCCGCCTCTTCACGACCGCGTCGGACGTTCGATCTCTTTCCAGAACCAGGGCGTCGCATCACGTCCGGGCAGCGTAGGGCGGGCGGCGGCCGCACGGCGAGCCTGTCATGCGGCAACCGGGGGAGAGATCCCATGGACCGCAGGAGACGACGTGAGGGATCTCTGATCCCAAAGCCGACGACGAGAGAAGCGGGACCAGCCCCGCTCGCGACCGGACACGGACGAAGGTTCCTGCCCGGTACGGGATGCGGCGCAGGACGCCCGGTCACCAAGGCAGGCGGATAGCTTCGACACAGGCCGGAGCATCCCGGTCCGGGGCCAGTCCGATCCGCAGGTAGCCGCCATCCTTCAGCAGCTCGACGCCGGTCGGCGACGGGCAGAGCTTCACATTGAAATCGCGCCAGCACCGGGCCTCGCGGAGCGCGGCGGTGTAGCGGCGCACGGTGTTGCCGAGGAATCCCACCCGCGGCATACCGGCCAGCATCCGGGCCGTCCGCAACACCGCACGTGTGTGCAGATGGCCGATGACCGTGTGCTCCACCTGGCCCAACCGGGACCGCACCTGCTCGTCGCGCCACAGGAAAGGCAACGCGCTCGGATCATGCACGAACAGGACCACGCGTTGGCCGGGCCGAAGCGATGCGAACGCCGCCCGGATCTCCGCCATCTGCACCGCGCGCAACGCCTCCCATCCGGCACGTTCCTCCGGCAGCAGCTCCGGCCCGAACACGGGCAGCGCGACCACGGTCGAAGCCACGCCGATCAACACGTGTCGACCGAGCTCCAGCCGCCAGGTCGGGCGGATCCCGAGTCCATCGCGACAGCGCGCCCAACTCGCCAGCCGCGGTCCGCCGACCCCGCCGAAGAGGCTCTGCTTGCCAAGGTCATGGTCGCCGATGGTCGCGTGGACACGGTCGCCATACGCCGCGCGCAACTCGCCGAGCGCCGAAACCGAGCTCTCCATCGCCGCGTCGTCACTCACGCCGACGAAGGCAGAATCGACCGTGAAGTCACCGTTGGCCACGACCAGGTCCGGCGCGGGGTTCTCGGCGACGATCCGTCCGAGGCGATGGTTGTGGGCCAGCGGATCGCGCAACCAGACGAACCGCCGGAAGGCATTCGTCGCGAGCTTCAGGCCGGCTCCGCGGACGGCCCGCGCCTCATGGCCGCGCCGGGCCTGCTCGGCCGGGCCGGCATGGTGGAGGTCGGACACGACGAGGAGCTTCAGCATCGACTTCGTCACCGTGGACGAAGCCCCGGCCGGCCGCGACAAAACTCCTCGCTTGGAACACCGCTTCTCGGCTGGAATCGAAACCATGAAAGCCCTCCCACTCCTCGTCCTATCGAGCTTCGCATCGGCGACCGTCGTCCGTGCCGCCGAACCCGGCCCGGCGTCCTGGCACGCGTCATCGCTCGGTGAAGCGATCGGCTTGGTCGCTCTGTTCACGCTGGTCGGAGTGGCGCTCGCGGTCGCGGGCTACAAGCTCTTCGACGCCGCCACTCCCGGGGACCTGCACAAGGAGATCATCGAGAACCGGAACGTCGCCGCCGCCATCGTCGGGGCGGCGATCATCGTCGGCGTCTGCATCATCGTGGCGGCGGCGATCGTCGGCTGACCCGTTGGAAAGACGCGCGTCCGTTCCGAATGGCCCTCTCCCCGGCCGCTCCTAGCTTGCACTCCCTATGAAACGCAGCCCGCATGTGAGGCTCGTCTTGTCCGGTGTCGTGGCTTCCGCGCTCTGGACGACCGGGTGCGGCCCCGAGCCGTCGGCGGTCCCCGCGCCGCCGGTCCTCTCCGCCGACCAGTCGTACACCAACAACCAGTACGTCCCGAGCGTCGGCTACTACCACGCGCCGTACGGCGGATGGTACGCCCGGCCGTACAACAGCCACCTGCCCGGGCGCGGCTATTTCCACGGCGGCGGTTGGTGGCCCGCGCCCCACGCCGCGCAGGTCATCGCGAGCATCCCCCGCGCCGAGGCGGTCGCGGCCGCGAACCTCAGGACCGAGCCGCTCCGGGCGAAAGCCAAAGCGGTCGTGAGCGACCCCATCGGCTCCTCGGACAGCCGCCGATCTTGGACGACGGACGGTGATCCCGAAGGGCGCGGGCGGATGTCGGGACCTTCTGAGACCTCCGGTCGCAGCGGCGGCTCGCGATCGACGTTCACGCGCGGCGGCTTCGGGGGATCCGGATCCGGCTCCGCATCCTGACACGCCATGCACCGTCGTTCCTGCACGGCCCGGCCTGATTGGCGCGAACGCGTCGAAAAAATCGGTCTCACCTACCATTCCCACGAGGCGTCGCCCTATTGGGACGAGACCGCCTACTATGAACTGACCCCTGCCGAGGTGGACACCCTCGAAGCCGCCACCGACACGCTCCACGCCCTCTGCATCGAAGCGGCCGGCGCGGTGATCGAACGCGGTTGGTGGTCGCGCCTCGCCATCCCGCCCGCCGCGGTCCCTGCCATCCGCTCGTCGTGGGAACGCGACGATTTCAGCCTCTACGGTCGCTTCGACCTCGCGTGGGACGGCCGGGGCGCCCCCAAGCTCCTCGAGTACAACGCCGATACCCCGACCTCCCTGCTCGAGGCCAGCGTCGCGCAGTGGTTCTGGCTGCAGGACAACTTCCGCGACGCCGACCAGTTCAACTCCATCCACGAACGGCTGATCAAGGCATGGGCCTCCGCGCCGGACGGCCCCGTCCATTTCACCGCCGTGCGCGACAACCTCGAGGACGCGCAGACGGTCCACTATCTGCGCGACACCTGCGTCCAAGCCGGCCGCGTCACCCAGGAGCTGCCGATCGAGGAGATCGGCTGGGACGCGCGCCGGCAGGTCTTCCTCGACCACGAGAACATCCCGGTCCAGAACCTCTTCAAGCTCTATCCATGGGAATGGCTCTGGACCGAGCCGTTCGCGGACCATCTCGCGGCGCGCCGGGCGAAGTTCATCGAGCCGTGCTGGAAGATGCTGCTCAGCAACAAAGGCCTCCTGCCCGTGCTCTGGGAACTCTTCCCGGACCATCCGAACCTGCTGCCCGCCCACACTTCGCCCGAGCCGCTCGGTGGGAACTTCGCACGCAAGCCGCTGCTCAGCCGCGAAGGCGCGAACGTGTCGCTCGTCGTCGGTGGACGCCCGCTCGCCGAGACCGGCGGCGGGTACGGCCGTGAAGGCTTCATCTACCAAGCGCTCGCGCCGAAGGTGGAGTTCAACGGCAACCACCCGGTGCTCGGATCGTGGATCGTCGCCGGTGAATCCGCGGGCCTCGGCATCCGCGAGGACACCCGGTTGATCACCGGGAACCTGAGCCGCTTCGTGCCGCATCTGTTCTGGCCGCGGTGACCGGTGTCCCGAGAAAGCCGGTTGAGCCCGGGCGGCGGGTCCCGGCATGTTCCGTCCATGACCACGCCCGCCGTCAGCCGCCGCGAGTTCCTCACGACCACCGGGCTCGCCACCGCGGGCGCGCTCGCCGGATGCGCGACCGGCGACGACTTCTCGGGCGGGATCATCGACACGCACACGCACTTCTACGACCCGACCCGGCCGCAAGGCGTGCCGTGGCCGTCCAAGGACGACCCGACGCTCTACCGTCCCGTGCTGCCCGCGGAGTACATCGCCATGGCGCGACCGCACGGCGTCACCGGCACCGTCGTGGTCGAGGCGAGCGCATGGGTCGAGGACAACCAGTACATCCTCGATATCGCCGAGCGCGAGCCGTTCATCGTCGGCTTCGTCGGCCATCTCACCCCCGGCACGCCGGAGTTCGCCGGCCAGCTCGCGCGCTTCGCCAGGAACCCGCTCTACCGCGGCATCCGCATCGGCGGCGACCTCGTCCAACAGGCGTTGCGCGACGCGGGGACGCGGGACGACCTGCGGCGCCTCGCCGACCGCGGCCTGACGCTCGACGTGCTCGCCGGCCCCGACCAACTGCCCGCCATCGCGACCCTCGCGGACACGATGCGCTCCCTGACGATCGTCGTGGACCACGTCGGCAACGTCCCCGTCACGGCCGGGCCGCATCCAAAGGCCTGGGTCTCCGGCCTCGCCGCGTGCCACTACACGCCCAACGTGGTCATGAAGATCTCCGGCCTCGTCGAAGGCTCCGGCCGCCGCGACGGGCAGGCGCCGACCGATCCGGGCTTCTACCGGCCCGTGCTCGATGTCGTCTGGAACATCTTCGGCGAAGACCGCCTGCTCTACGCAAGCAATTGGCCGGTGAGCGACCTCTTCGCTTCCTACGCCACGGTCCAGCGGATCACCCAGGACTACGTCTCAGGGAAAGGCCCGACGGCCGCGGCGAAGGTGTTCCGGAAGAACGCGCAGCGCGTCTACCGCTGCGTGAGACGCTGAGAGCCCGCGCCCGTGGCGATGATCAGACCGGCTTGACCGTCCAACCACCCCCCAGCAGCGGCACCGAGGCGCAGGCCGGACCGCCGTCCTTCGCGACCGCGTGGACGCGGGCTTCCAAGACACCGTCGGTCGTCGCGGCCCGCCCGATCTGCGCGGACGTCACATCGCGCAGGTGGACCTTGATCCGCCGGAACATCTCGCGGTGTCCATATCTCTCGCTCGACCCGCTCAGGTAAAAGAACCGCTCACCCCGTTTGCCATGGACCGCGGGACCGGCGAAATCCGGCGCCCCGTCGGGTCCTGCCTTCACCGCGACCTCCGTCGTCCAAGCGAGCGCGTCGGGACCTGCCGGAGTCCCCGCGACATGACCGTCCTTGGTCTGCAACGCCACGCGGATGTCGTGGCGTCCTTCGCACCCCTCGAAGCGGTCCGGCGGGATGCCTTCGCACACGACGCGGAAGCGCGCGGCCGTCTTGGGTGCGGAGCGGGCGGAGGGCATGGCTCAGAGGTCGACGGACTTCAGCCCACGGGGCCTGGCGGGCTGCTGCGGACGTTCATCGAAGGCGATGAAATGCCGGAGACGGACCCGATGGCGGGTCAAACTGGATTGCCCGGCCACGCGCCGACCGCGCCTTTTCCCGGCGCTTTTGCGATCGGTTCGGCCGTCGGGTCGCTGAAGGCGAGCAGGACCGTCTCAGCCCGTCGCGCGTCGCCGTCGGCGAGGTGCCTCATGGCGTCGCGGAAAGCCGCCAAGCGGAAATCGGCGTCGCCGGTGCCGCGGTCCACGCGGTCGAGGAACGCCGCGAGCTCGATGAGCTTGCACCGGGCATCCATGAAATAAAGGTCGAGCACTTGCTGGCGGGTCATAGGCGGGTGTGTGACGCAAGAAAGGTGGACCGCCTTCACGCGGGGCACAAGCGGGCGCGCTGGAGAACGGGGCGCTTCGTTCCCGCCCCCCCCGATAATTGCCCATCAATCCCGACCGCACCCGCCCGGACGATCCATCGGCGGTCGGCTTTCACCAGCAAACGAATTGCCCGCCTCCTCGGAGCGACCGACGCTGTCCGCCGATGGCTACCGCTCCGATCCTGTTCCGCCCCCGGCCCACGCCGACGACGGTCGAACCCGCGGCGGTCGCGCGCACGGAGCTGGCGGTCGAAGGCATGGATTGCGGCAGCTGCGTCCAGCATGTCGTGACGGCTCTGCGCGAGGTCGATGGCGTCGCGTCGGCTCAGGTGGAACTGACGAAAGCCCGGGCCACGGTCGTCTGGAAGACAGGGGCGGCGGCCGACACCGGAGCACTGGTCCGGTCGGTGAAGCGAGCCGGCTACGATGCGCGACCGGTCGCGCCGCCGGACCCGGACGAGTTCCTCGTCGAAGGGATGACCTGCGGCAACTGCTCGCAAGCGGTGCGGAAGGCGCTCAGCGGGGTCCCCGGAGTCGCCAGCACGCAGATCGACCTGGCGAGCGGGAGCGCCAAAGTGGTCTGGTCGGACCCGTCCCGCGCGGATGCCGGAGCCGTGGTCGCCGCCGTGGCGAAAGCCGGATATCGGGCCGCGAGCGTCTCCGCGGCCGCTGCCGGCCCGGTTCTGCCTTCCTCGGCCGAGACCGCCTGGAAGCGTGCCGTGCTGCTCGGCGGACCGGTCACGGCCATGTTCATCATCGCGGAGTGGTTCCTCGGCCTGGGCATGGACCGGACGTTCCATTGGATCGGGTTCGCGCTCGCCTTGCCGGTGCAGGTGGTGGTCGGCGCCGGGTTCTACCGCGGCGCGTGGCGGCAGCTGCGCGTGCGCCGGGCGAACATGGACACGCTCGTCGCGATCGGATCCACCGCGGCGTTCGCGTTCAGCGTCTGGGGGGTGTCCACCGGGCAGCCCGGACACCTGTACTTCATGGAATCCGCGTCGATCCTCACGCTGGTCAGCGTCGGGCATTGGGTCGAGGCGCGGATGAGCGCCAAGGCCGGCGCGTCGATGCGCTCGCTGCTCGATCTCGCGCCGAAGATGGCGCGGAAGCTCTCCGGCAGCACCGAGACCGAGGTGCCCGTCGCCGATCTGCGGTCCGGCGACCTCATCGTGCTCAAGCCCGGCGACCGCGTGCCCGTCGATGCCGAGGTCGCGAGCGGCGCGTCGGCCGTGGACGAGGCGATGCTCACCGGTGAACCGTTGCCGGTCGACAAAGCCGCGGGCGCGAAGCTGTTCGCCGGCACCATCAACCAGACCGGCCAGCTCGTGGGGCGGGTCACCGCCACCGGCGAGGCCACCGCGCTCGCCCATATCGTCGCCGCGGTGCAACGCGCGCAGTCGAGCCGCGCGGACATCCAACGGCTCGCCGACCGCGTCAGCTCGGTCTTCGTGCCGGTCGTGCTGCTGTTCGCGGTGGCGGCGGCCGCGTGGTGGGGCCTGGCGCCGGCTTCGGCCCGGGGCGTCCACGACGCCTTGGCGACATTCCTCTGGCACGCACACGTCGACGGCTCGCCGCTCGCGACGGCCGTGGGCATCGCGTGCGCGGTGCTCATCGTGGCGTGCCCGTGCGCGATGGGGCTCGCGACGCCGGCCGCGCTCATGGCGGGCGTCGACGCGGCGGCGCGGCACGGCATCTTGATCCGCGACGCGCAGGCGCTGGAGAAATCCGGCGACATCACGACGCTCGTCTTCGACAAGACCGGCACGCTCACCGAAGGGCGCCCGAAGGTCGTCGCCAGCGAGGATCTCCGGCCCGCGTCCGACCGCACCGTCCCGGTGGCCGAGATCGTCGCGTCGATGGCGCGGCGTTCGCAGCATCCGCTCAGCCGCGGCCTCGCGGCGCTCGCGCCCGGCGACCTGCCGGTCGAGGCATGGCAGGAGGTGCGCGGCTCCGGTGTCTCGGCGCGCTGGTGGGGACGCGGCCTGCGGGTCGGATCGGTGGCGTGGTTCCGCGACGAGGGCATCGACCTCGCACCGGTCCGGTCGTTCCTAGACCATTGGATGGCGGAGGGAGCGACGGTGGCCTTGCTGGTGGCCGACCGCGAGGTGTGGGGCGCCTTCGCGCTGCGCGACGAGCTGAAGCCGCAGGCCGCCGAGGTCGTGGCCCGGCTTGCGAGCGGCGGACGCCGCGTCTTCCTGCTCACCGGCGACAACCGCCGGACCGCCGACGCCGTCGCGCGCGAGGTCGGGATCGCCGCGGCGGACGTCTTCGCCGAGGTGCATCCCGAGCAGAAAGCGGCGCACATCCGGCGGCTCCAG